>Ga0316208_1000702_pt1 | contig 37383 bp, 32 predicted proteins | sample 3monopyrite_MG_FD_204944 | JGI IMG/M metagenome (GOLD analysis project Ga0316208, IMG submission 204944) | Microbial mat bacterial communities from mineral coupon in-situ incubated in ocean water Damariscotta River, Maine, United States -... | ecosystem: Environmental > Aquatic > Marine >...
AATCGAAATAACAATCAATGGCACAAAAAAGGGTTGTTAGGTAAAGTTGAACCTCTTAAATTTGAATTTTTAGGCGGTGACAATGAAAAAGATTTTACTGAAGTTTGGTACTCACCAATTGCCGCTTACAATGTGTATGACAAAATGATGGTTGGAGTTTTATTGCATAATCAAACAATAGCTAAAAATAAATTTGAATACACTTTAGCACCAATGTATTCTTTTGGCCGTAAAAATGTGTCGGGATTTGTGAATTTAAAATACAATTTTATTCCTGCAAAAAACTTTAAAATGATTTCGCTTGGTGTAAAAGGAAGAACTTTTAAAAATGCTTTAAATTCTTTTAGTTCAGAATATATGATTGCTAACCCTTATGTTAATTTTCAAATAGGCAAACCAAAAGTAAAAAAACATTTTAAACAAAATTTATTATTACAAGGTGTACATTTATTTGAAAAAACAAGCACAGTTTCTGGAATACAAGAAAACGAAACTTTTGGTGGGTTTGCAAAATATAATTTTGATTATAAACACAAACGTCAAAAATTCAGTAGCCAGGCCGAAATGGATTATGTCAACCAAATTAATACGGGTATTAGTTTAGCAAATTTAACACTTCAGGCAAAATACACATTTACGTATTGGGAAAAGAAAAAAGAAACAGTTGAATTACGTGCTTTTTTAGGTGCTAATTTATTTACAAATGGTGGTTTCTACAGTATTTATGGTTTTGCACCATCAGGACAAACTGGAAATCAAGATTATTTTTACGAAAATTATTTAATTGGGAGAAATGAAACTGATGGCATGTGGGCTCAACAAAGGTTAAATAATCAAGGAGGAATGAACACAACAAGCCCTTTTGGCGTATCAAACACAATGCTGTTCACTACTAATTTATATGTTACTTTACCTTACGTGCCTCTAATTGGTTTTTATTCTGATTTAGGAATGACCGAAATTGGTGGCAATATGGAGTTAATGTATGACATGGGATTGGGAATTAGATTACTTGACGGCAATTTTGGTGTTTACTTCCCATTATATGAATCACAAAATTTAGTTTCTGCTTATGATAGTAACATAAAATATGGTCAAAAAATTAAATTTGTTTTAAATTTAAATGCATTAAATATCGATAAAATTATGCAATCTGCATTTTAAGATTAATTTTGTATTTTAATTAGTAAAAAATGGCCCTATGGCGCAATTTCATCAAAAAAGATTTAGTTGCTCCACAGGCAAAAATGGCCCCATGGCGCAACTGAATAGCGCACTAGATTTCGGCTCTAGCGGTTGTAGGTTTGAATCCTACTGGGGTCACTAAGAGTCAAAAGCTTAGTGCGTAGCGCTAGGCTTTTTTTCGTTTTTAGACAGAATCAAGTTTGCTTGAATGAGGGCTAGAAAAGAAAAAAAATGCAGGACCTATTTATCGAGACAAGCTTTTGAATCGGAATTCGGAGCTCAAAGAATAATGAGCGAAAGCGAATAATCCTACAGGGTCGCAACTAAAGCCAATCCGCTTAGGATTGGCTTTGTTTATATTCTAAAACCTGTATAATTAACAACTTTGAAGGAAGTTAGAAAGTCCTCTTGAGGTTATAAAGAACTACTTTTTGGTAGAATTCTCAAAAATCTGTAAATTGCAAGTCTATTAGGAACATAATAAAATTGTTCTGTAAATTGTTAATGGCAAAATTTATCGTAATCATACTCCTGCTCATTTCTCTTTGTATGTACTATTAAATCTACACACTCCACTTTGTTGCACAATTCAGAGTAATTTCCTATTTTTACGCCAAATTAAAACCATGGATAAGACAATAGGAGAGTTTGGAAAAAGCATTGTTGCTTTTACTGAAGATATATTGAAGAAAGTCAATTTAAGTGGTGATTATTTAACTTTTACAAGGACTGTAATTATTTGTGTAGGGGCAATTTTAATCAGTGCTTTATTGTGGTGGGTGACGCGAAAAACATTAATTACAATCATTCATAAATTAGCCGATAAATCTAAAACCATGTGGGATGACTATTTGGTTGAAAATAAGTTCTTTGCTGCCATTGCTAACCTTGTTCCTCTTTTATTTGTCGATAGTTTTGTACGCACAGTTTTTGTAGATTATCCTAGATTAGGTTCATTTTTCATGAAAGCTTCAGATGTTGTTATTGTTATTGTAATACTGATAACTATTCTCAGGTTTTTAACCACATTTCAACAAATTCTAGGCGAAAAAGAAAAGTTAAAAGACAAACCTATTCAATCTTATTTTCAATTGATTAAAATCATTGTTATTGGATTTATGATTATTTTAGGATTGTCAATTGCAACAGGTCAATCACCAATTTATTTTTTAACATCATTAGGCGCAATGACCGCTATTTTTTTATTGATTTTTAAAGACACAATCCTAGGGTTTGTTGGGTCAATTCAGTTGGCAGCAAATGATATGGTCCGTATTGGGGATTGGATAACTATGGAGAAATTTGGCGCAGATGGAGATGTTATTGAAATTACCTTAGCCACCGTTAAAGTTCAAAATTTTGATAAAACTATTACTACAATTCCAACATATTCTTTTATTTCAGATTCATTTAAGAACTGGCGTGGTATGGAACAGTCAGACGGAAGACGAATTAAACGACCTCTCCATATTGAAATAAATTCTATTCAATTTTGCACACCCGATTTGTTAGATAAATTGAGGAAAATTGATTTTTTAAAAAATCATATTGCAGAAAAAGAATTAGAAATTGAAAAATTTAACACAGAAAACAATGTTTCAAAAGACTATTTATTAAATGGAAGAAATCAAACAAATATTGGTTTATTTAGACATTACATTACCGAATATTTAAAACAACATCCCCATGTTAATGATGAAATGACACTAATGGTTCGTCAACTTTCGCCAACTCCTACAGGAGTGCCAGTTGAAATATATTGCTTTTCTAAAACTAAAGAATGGACTATCTATGAAGGTGTTGTTGCCGATATTTTTGACCATTTATTTGCGGCAACCTCTTATTTTGATTTAGTTGTTTATGAACAACCTTCAGGCAAAGATTTAACTGCAATTGTAAAAGAGCTGAAAGCATAGATAAATTTTCGATTTAAAAAGGGGGGTAGCCAAGGAATTTGATGTTCTTGAAAAACTGTTGATTGCGTAATATATGTCACACAGTCAAAATTTTTATTATCTTTGAAAGTCTATGTTTTGCACATTGTAAAGTATAGCATTTCAAACAATAAAATTATGTCAAAAAACCTAAGCGAATTATCATTTAGAAAAGGATTAGAAAATAATTTATTCGAAAAATTAGGAGATGCATCTCAAACTGATGGCACACCAAGCTCAGAAAAATTAGAGGAATTAGCACAAGAATTTTTAATAGGAAAGGCTAACACATACGGTACAGCCAGTTTTTATGACTTTATGAAACCAGAAAATAAAGGTAAAAAAGTCTATGTTTGTAATGGCACGGCCTGTGTTTGTTCTGGTAAACAAGATCAAGTTATTACTTCATTAAAAAATCATGTCAACGAAAACGAAATAGGTCACATGACTTGTTTAGGGCGTTGTCATGAAAATGGAGCGTTTAATTACAATGGTAAAAATTATTCGGCAAAATCAGAATCAGAAATTACTGAAATAATGAAAGGGGCAACACCTAATCAAGATTATTATAATGTAAGTGCTACAGTAGAATTATTGACACACCCTTATGAAGGTTTTAAAGCACATTACCAAGTTTTAGAAGATGCTTTACAAAAAGACAGTGCTGAAATATTAGATGAAATTAAAAAAGCAAATGTAAGAGGTCGTGGTGGTGCTGGTTTTCCAATGGGATTCAAATTAGAATCGTGTAGAAATACGAAAAGCGATACTAAATTTATTATTTGTAATGCTGATGAAGGTGACCCGGGAGCTTATTCTGATAGATATTTATTAGAACAACAACCACATGCAGTTTTGTTTGGAATGTTAATGGCTGGTTACACAACTGGAGCAGAATGGGGAGTGCTATATATAAGAGCGGAATATCCTGAAGCAGTTGATGTTGTACAAAGTGCCATTGATGAATTGCGTGAAAATAAAATGTTAGGAAAAAATATTTTAGAGTCAGGCTTTAATTTCGATTTTAAAATAATTAAAGCCCAAGGCGCCTATATTTGTGGAGAAGAAACCGCTTTAATCAATTCTATTGAAGGTCAAAGACCAGAAGTAAGAACGCGTCCACCTTACCCAACTCAGCAAGGGTTGTTTAATAAACCGACCATTGTAAATAATGTTGAAACTTTAGCAGCTGTTTATCACATCATTAAAAATGGTGGAGATGTTTACGCTCAATTAGGAACCGAAAAATCTAAAGGTACTAAGCTAGTTTGTTTAGATTCATTTTTTAATAACCCCGGTATTTATGAGGTTGAAATGGGAACTAGTTTAACTAAAGTCATAAATGAATTAGGTGGTGGGTTTAAAGAACCTGTTAAAGCCATGCAAATTGGTGGCCCTTTAGGAGGAATTGTTCCGGTTGAAAAAATAGACAAACTATCTATTGATTTTGAATCTTTTGCAAATGAAGGTTTTTTATTGGGGCACGCTTCAGTTGTATGTATCCCTGAATCATTTTCAATGATGAGTTATTTAGAGCATTTAATGGATTTTGCTCAAGCCGAAAGTTGTGGTAAATGTTTTCCTTGCCGATTAGGTACAAAACGGGCACATGAATTATTGAAAAAAGCCAATACATCTGACTATAAAATTGATGTAACTTTATTTCAAGACTTAATGGAAACTTTACAACAAGGCAGTTTATGTGCTCATGGAGGAGGTATTCCACTGCCTGTTAAAAATGCATTGATGTATTTTGATTCTGAATTAACAAAATATTTTATGAAATAAAATTTCAAGTATTTTAAATGAATATTTTTACACCAAATACAATTAGATAGTAAAGGTAAAAAAACTCATAACTAAAGAAGAAACTTCATATCAATTTGTTTTACATAGTAAAGAATTAAATTAACAATGTCTATTTTTACACCAAACACCGATTATTTTTCAAATTATTACGACAAAGAAAAGTACCTTTTGGCTTGGCGAATTTCTATTTCTTTTTCAACTATTTTTTTACTTTTACTCGGTATTCAACTGTTTCAACAAGAAACGGCTATTATTCCAGTAGCAATTACATTTATAGTGTCTATATCATCTTCAATTTTTTTAACACTCTCAACTATAGAAAAAAACATTACAATCAAAGTTGAATCAAATATTGAAAAAATAGGATTAAAAACAATTGTCCCTTTAGGATTATTAACTAATGAGCTTGTCTCAAATTCCATACAACATGCATTTTTAAATAAAACCACTGGTCAAATAAAAATCTCAATAATGAACCAAGATAAAAATGATTTTAATCTAAATTATTCAGATAATGGCATTTGGAAAGCAATTGAAAAAAATTATTCGAGTTTTGGTATTGAATTAATTGGTATATTAGCTTCACAACTTGACGGTGATTACACAAAGTATTCATCAGATAAAGGAACAATGTATAACTTTAAATTAAAAAATATTGACTTAAATAAATGAGTTTGTTCACGCCAAATACTGATTTTTACATCAATTATTATGACAAAGGGAAATATATAATGGCTTGGAGAATTTCCCTTGCTTTTGTTGGATTGTTTGTTTTATTATTTGGATATATTGTTGCAGAAAAGTCTTTTGCAGAAGTGAAACCGCCTATTTATTTTGCTATTGGTATTGCAGTTGCATCTCTTTTATTTTTAAAATTTTTAAAAACCTATAAAGTTACATTTTGGATATATATTATAATTATTACTTCTTTAGTTCATTTAGCACTTAATCAATTTGAAAAATCGACACATTTTGTTGATTTTATTTGGATGATTAGTTCAGTTTTACTCGCTTTTATAGGGCTAAATAAAAAAACAGGACTCATTTTGGTTGGTTTAAATGTTTTGGCATTGGGATATTTTTATAAATATTCTATAGATGACACATTGTTCGCATATACAGAAATGACTCAATTTGAAAAAGTAGGTGAATTTATTGAAATTTTATTTTCTATTTCTGTTATCACCTATTTATTATATCAATTTGTAGTGTTCCACTCAGTTTCTCAGCATGAATCAAAAGCAACATCAAATGAAAATACTGTTTTAGTAAAAGAAATTCACCACCGTGTAAAAAACAATCTTCAAATTGTAATTAGTTTGCTCAGGTTACAACAAAATGAACTAAAATCAGAAGAAGCTAAACAACATTTTTCGGAAGCAATAAATCGAATAATGGTGATGTCTTTAATACATCAAAAATTATATCAAGACAAATCTTTGGCTGAAATTAAAATTAAAGATTATTTAAGTGATTTAACATCTGATATTGCACCATTGTCAACATTAGGGATTTCAATTAAAGTTGATATAAAATCTGAACTTGAAAAAGTCGGTCTCAAAACAATTGTTCCCTTAGGTTTAATTGTAAACGAACTTATGTCAAACTCAATTGAACATGCGTTTAAAGGGAAAAATGAAGCTTTAATTCACATATCAATAAAAATAAAAGACAATAATAAATTTGAACTTCTATATTTTGATAATGGTTCATGGAATAAAAAAAGTAAAGAATATTCAAGTTTTGGACTTGAATTAATAGAAACGTTAACGGCTCAATTAGATGGAAAGTTTAAAAGAGATGTCAGTATAAATGGAACATCTTATGAATTTGTTCTCAACAATGTAGATTTAGAGAATAATTAAAATATTAAATTATGATAGCATACATTAACAATACACCACACCAATTTAAAAAGGACGAAACCATTTTAAATTTTGTAAAACGAATTGAAGGAGAAAAAATCATCCCCACTTTATGTGATGCACCAAATTTAGATGCTTTTGGATCGTGTAGAATTTGTAGTGTTGATGTGGCGCTTGAAAAAAATGGACCAACTAAAGTCATGGCGTCTTGTCATACACCTTTAACTGTTGGAATGTATGTTTATCCAAGTTCTGAATCTATTCAAGAATTAAGAAAAAATATTATTGAATTAGTGATTTCTGATCACCCATTAGAATGTTTAACGTGTGAAGTAAATGGAAATTGTCAATTGCAAGATGTGGTTGGTGAAGTAGGTTTACGAGATGTACGTTATCCAAAAGAATTTGAAAATCATTTAGATTATGAAAAAGATTTAAGTCACCCTTATATGACTTCTGATTTTTCAAAATGTATTAATTGCTACCGTTGTGTAAGGGCTTGTGATGAAGTGCAAGGGCAATTTGTATTAAGCATGGCAGGCAGAGGATTTGATGCACATATTGTTAAAGGAGAAGAACAAAACTTTTTTGAATCGGCTTGTGTCAGTTGTGGTGCATGTGCACAAGCTTGTCCAACATCTGCCATTAGTGATGTATTTGAATCAAAATCAACCAAAGCAGATGAAAAAACAAGAACAATCTGTACCTATTGCGGTGTAGGTTGTAATTTAGAGGTATCCACTAAAAATGGTGAAATATTGTCAATTCAAGCACCTTTAGATGCTGAGGTAAATGCTGGTCATACGTGTCTTAAAGGGCGTTATGCTTTTAAGTTTTATAACCATGAAGAACGCTTACGTCAACCATTAATTAAAAAGAATGGAGCGTTTGAAGAGGTTTCGTGGGATGAAGCTTATAATTTTATCACCTCTAAAATGACTTCATTTAAAGTAGATTTTGGACCTGATTCAATGGCAGGTATATCAAGTTCAAGATGTACAAATGAAGAGAATTATTTAATGCAAAAATTCTTTAGAGCAGTCATTCAAACTAATAATATTGACGGTTGTGCAAGAGTTTGTCATTCACCAACCGCTTTAGGTATGCAACGCACGTTTGGAACAGGTGCTGCCACTAATTCGGTAGATGATTTAAACGATACAAATTGTATTATGGTAATTGGCGCAAATCCAACTGCTGGACATCCTGTTACAGGGGCTAAATTGAAACAATTTGCTATGAAAACCGGTAACGTTTCTATTGTAATCGATCCACGAAAAACTGAAATGGCTAATTATGCAACTTACCATTTAGCATTAAGACCAGGTACAAACGTAGCAGTACTTAATATGATGATGCACTACATTATTGTAGAAGGATTAGCTGATGAAAAATTTATAGCTGACAAAACAGAAGGGTTTGAAGATTATAAAAACGCATTATTAAAAATTGACATTGATAAACTAGAAGAAGTTTCTGGTGTGGACAGAAATTTAGTGCGTGAAGCTGCTATCGCTTATGCTACTGCACCAAACGCTATGAGTTTCCATGGGTTAGGAGTTACAGAGCAATACCAAGGTACCTTTACTGTTATGCAAATTGCTGACTTAGCATTGTTGACAGGAAATATTGGACGTAGAGGTGTAGGCGTTAATCCTCTTAGAGGACAAAATAATGTTCAAGGTTCAGCAGATATGGGTGTTCAACCTCACCAAGGTGCTGGATATATGGACGTAACAAATGATGATGCCAATAGAACTTATAATGAATTTTATGGCGTAACCGTTCCGAAACATATTGGCTACAAAATCCCAGAAATGTTTGAAGCCGCACTTGATGGTAAACTAAAAGCAATATGGATTATTGGTGAAGATGTGGTGCAAACCGATCCTAATACTCAAAAGGTAATAAAAGCTCTTAACAATACTGATTTAGTAATCGTTCAAGAATTATTTATGACTGAAACTGCTAAATATGCTGATGTGATTTTACCTGGTGCATCTTTCCTTGAAAAATCAGGAACGTTTACCAATGGCGAAAGAAGAATTCAAGCCGTACGACAAGTCGTAAAACAACAAGGTAATTGTAAAGTAGATGGTCAGATTATTATTGATGTAATGAACAGAATGGGATATACTCAAGCTGATTATGATGCCAAAACAATGCTTGAAGAAATTTCTCAAATTGTTCCTTTCTTTGCCGGTGTTAAATGGGATGAATTAGGTAAAAGAGGTAAACAATGGCCGGTAGCTAAAGACGGAACTGATACTCAAATTTTACATACTGAATCTCTAAAAAGAGGAAAAGGTAAATTTGAATACAATGAGTTTGCTGAAAGTCGAGAAATTCTAAAACATGGAGATGAATATCCTTACATTTTAACCACAAATAGAGATTTAGAACACTACAATTGTGGCGCAATGACTCGTAGAACAGGTAATGTTGAAATTCATACTGAGGATGTGTTGTGGATAAATCCAAAAGATGCAGCAGAAAAAAATATTAAAGACGGCGACAAAGTTTGCTTAGAATCTCCAAGAGGAAAAGTGGATATAAATGCTTTTATTACTGATGGTGTAAATCCAGGTGTACTGAGTACAACATTTCATTTTCCTGAAATTATGATTAATAACATCACATCAGATGAGCATTGTACAGAGGCATACTGTCCAGAATATAAAGTTGTATCTGTTAAAATGAGAAAAAGTAAGGGTGAATTTGCTAAAATATAGACTATATCAGTTTGGTGGAGAAAGAGGTAAAAAGTTTAAAGCAAAGGCATTTAGAACTTTATTACTTTCTATTCAAGATAAAACAATGGAAAAACAGAAACAAATTATTGATAATGTTTTTGAAAAATGGAAAGGTGAAATAGAACAAATTGATGACGTGTGTGTGATTGGGGTGAAGATATAAATATCAAAAAATCACTCGCCAAACTCCTCTTTTATCCCATTTAAAAAGCGCTTGTCCCTTCCATATACATCAGGATGAAAAATGATGTTTCCCATAGAATCTCCTGTAGCGGTGTAGTATTCAATATAAACTTCAAAAGGGTTATTTAATTCCATCACACGTTGAATACCTCTTTGAACAATACTGTCTAAAGTATCTGCTGGGATCTCTAATCCATCAACGTCAATCAAAGATTTTGCAAAGTCAAAAGGCAAATGTAAACGCACGCAACCGTGAGAATATGCTCTAACGTCATTTTTAAACAATCGTTTTGACGGGGTGTCATGAAAATAAACAGAATGATGATTAGGAAATAAAAACTTAATTCGTCCCAATGAGTTTGAACCACCACCATCTTGACGAATACGATACCTAAAATTTGTATTATTAACCTCACTCCAGTCCACTGAACTTGGGTCAACTTGTGTGCCATCTCTAAACAACTTCATTCCTCTTTTGCTAAAATAAGCAGTGTCTTTTTTAATGCCCGAAAGTGATTCGGTAGAAGCAATAGAGTAGGGCAAATGCCAAAATGGATTGGTAATAAATCGTTTTAAAGTGGCATGAAATTCTGGTGTTTGAGTACCATAAGCACCAACAACAACTCTGTGTTTACGAACCACTTTATTATTGTTCCAAAATTTAAAAGTATAGGCAGGAATATTTACTCTAATATAACGATCGGGCATCTCGCTAGGTTTTTTCCAACGCCATTTTTCTAAACTTAGCATAGCCTGATAAAAACGGTCTTTATTACTTTTACCTAAAACACGACCAGTCCATTTTCCAACTATCGCATCATCTAAAAGCCCATTTATAATCTGAAAATCTTTAAGTCTTTTTATAAAAATGGAATCGTTGGCAGTCGAATCTAAAAAATGATGCGCTATTAAAGCCTGTTTGGCAACTGCATAACATTTAACAGAATCGTCCTTAAACTTAGGAATTGTAAAATGATTGGTGTCAAGCTGGTAATCAAACATAAATTTTTCTAACCCTTTTTGTAATTGAACATATTCCCAATGTTTAGGTTGAAAAGATTCGATATATGTAACTATATCATCAGATGCTTTAGCTATTTTTAAAGTTTCTATAAGGTCAAAATTAATCGAATCTTTTTTCCACCCATACTCCATCTTAAAAGTGTCTAAAAATCCAACATTCAAATGGGTTACATATAAAAAGAATGAATTTGTTAGCAAAATTTCAGTATCAATTAAAGAACTGTCTAATGATTGATGAATACTTTTTTGATGAAAAAAATCAGGCAAGAGTCCATAATTATAAGCATTATCAACCATAAATAAAAGATCTTCTCCATTTTTTGTTAAAGCCGAATCATTTACCCAAATCGGCTCGTAATCATTAGTTTCGTAAAAGGTTTTAATTTCATTTTGAGTTAGCAATGTATCCCAATAAAATAACATTGTTGAATGGGAATCTAAATTCAATTTTAATTGCTTATTTAAAGGAATTGAGTTGTCACCAAAAAAAGATGAGTCATCACCACAACTATTAAGTGTAACAAATCCTGTAAAAAATAGTATATAATAAAAGAGTCTCATACGGTTATGCAATATAAAGATTAATTTTTAACAATGTTACTCAAGACGAGATAAATAAAAAAATCACATTTATTAAATGTATATAACATACTTTATTTTAGGAATTACAATTTTGGTGTCGTTAAAGGCTTTTGAGGATGATAATTTTAAACGCAAGTTATTATTAAATCCTTATGATGTAATGCACTATAAAAAATGGTACAGGGTATTTACTCATGCCTTTATTCATGCTGATTTTATGCATTTAGGATTTAATATGTATGTACTATATATGTTTGGGGTTGAAGTTACTCCTGAACCAGGTTATGTGATGAGTTTTTTGAGTTTAGAACCTGCTTTGGTTAAGGATTTTGGTGTAAAAGGATATTGGTATTACTTTTTATTATACGTAGGAGGAATCTTCTTTTCGTCAATTGTCGCCTTGTACAAATACAAAGACAATCCTGGTTACAACTCTTTAGGTGCCTCTGGTGCTGTTTCGGCAGTGATTTTTGGTTGTATTTTGTTAAATCCACATGCACAAATGGGATTTTTTCTATTGCCTTCAATGCCCGCATATATTTTTGGACCATTGTTGTTGGTTATTGAATATTTTATGGCAAAAAGAGGTCGAACAAATATTGCTCATGATGCACATATAGCGGGTGCACTGTTTGGAATTATTTTTATAATTGCGATTAATCCAAATTATATAATTAATTTTTTTAATTCTATTTTCTGATGAATGATTTGTATGTAAATAACAATGGTGTGTTAATTTTATCTCAAACTTATGCACTAAAACCTGGTAATAGAGGCCATTTATATGGGGATGGTTTATTTGAAAGTATTCGAATAAGAAACGGAAAACCAATCAATCTCGACAATCATTACGCTAGGTTAATGGAAGGGATGAAAGTTTTAAAAATGAATGTGTCTTCTTCTTTTACAATTGAACATCTAAATCAACAAATTTGTGAATTATTAGAACAAAATAAAATGACAAAAGGGGGTAAAATACGTTTGTCAATTGACAGAAAACAAGGTGGTACTTTTTTACCTAAAACAAATGAAGTTGATTATTTTATTGAAGCTTTTCCGTTACCAAATAATGAATTTACGTTAAATGATGCAGGGTTGGTGATTGATTTGTATGAAGACATGAAAAAACCGGTTACTATTTTGTCTAATTTTAAAACAAAAAACTGCTTGTTATATATCATGTCACAAATAACAGCTAAAGAAAAAGGGGTGGATGATTTGTTTATTCAAAACAATAAAATGGGAATTATTGAAGGCAGTAGCTCTAATTTATTTGTGGTGAGTAATGGCGTTTTATATACCCCAAGTTTAGATTTAGGGTGTTTAGGTGGCACAATGCGTATGCAAATTATTAACTTAGCAATTGCAAACAATATAAAAGTGTATGAATGTAACATTACACCTCAAAATTTATTAGTTGCTGATGAGATTTTTTTAACCAATGCAATCCAAGGTATAAACTGGGTTGGAAGTTACAGAACAAAACGATATTTTAATACCATGTCTAAACAACTGGTAGAATTTTTAAACAATAAATGGATTAAATAATTAAACTATGAAAAGAGTACTATTATTAGTGATTTTAATAGCAAGTGTAGCAACATTTGCTCAAACAGACAAACAAATTGATAAAGCCATAAAAATCTTTAAAAAAGATTATTCTAAGGGAATTGCTAAGCTTGATAAATATATGGATAAAGAATCTTTTCCACGTCTAAGAGCATGGGAAGTTAAGGTTGAAATGGAATATCTAAAATATCTTGAAAGAAACGAGTTGTGGAGTAATATTTTTGTAAATATTGAAACAGATTCAACGGATGTTGTTGAGGTAGTTGATGAAACATCTGATACCATAACATCTGATACTACAGAAACAATAGATTTTATGACGTTGTTGATGGAAATGCCAAAAACAAATTTTTTAAATGTTTGCAGGCAAGCTACTATTTTATCAGAATCTTACTCAGCAGATTATTATTACAGAACAATTGAGATAGAAAAAGATCCTGATACTTTAATTGCTGAAAAAGCGGTTGTGTATTTTGATGAAGGTATGGAATTTTTTGAGAAAAAAGATTTTGAATTGGCTATTATGAATTTTAAAAAAGCCATTAAAGAAGACGCAAATTACTATAAAGCTAATCTAAATTTAGGACTTGCATTTTGGAATGAAGAAGAGTCTGATAGTGCTTTGTTTTATTTTAATCAAGCTAAAAACTTACAACCAATAATTTTAACACCTAGAGATTATATTATTCAGGTATTAGTTGAAGAAGGATTGTATTTTAGAGCTAAAAAAGAATGTCTAGATGCACTTTGCATTTATCCTGGATTTGATGTTAAACTTGCGTATTTAAAAGTGCTTTATGTTGAAAATAAGTATATGGATGATAACCGAATTTTAAGAAGTTTTTATCCTAATAATATGAGATTTGAAGAGCAAAGAGAATTAAATGGAACTTTTTCGGCATATAGAGCTGCAAAAAATAAAATAAGTAAATATTGTAATGAAGATGGGATTATTGAAGAGAATGGTAAAACAGATGATATGTATTTAGAAGTGTATTCTTGGCGTCAGTTATTAAATAATTTATCGAATAGCGAACGTCCAGATTATTTAGATTTTGCTAAAGAAATGGAAGAAGATGGCTACTTAGATTGCTACGTGTTTTTGTCTCAATTTCATGTTGACATTTACCCACAATTTAAACATTTTATGTCGTTTGAGAAAAATAGAGAGCGAACAAAAGAATACATTGAAAAATATTTAATTAAAACTTACGACAATTAAGCTAAGAGTTACTGAAAATTTCAAAAAACGTTTTGCTTTTGCAGGACGTTTTTAGTTTAAATGAGGATTTTCTGGAAAGTGAGAAAAAGCTTTATACTTTCCACCCTGTTTGCTCATGTAGTCTTGCCAAATGTTGTTATTAGATGTATTCATAATACTATCAGTGTCTATAACGTCAGACACTAGCCAAGCGTTTTGTTTCAATTCTCCTTCTAGTTGATGCGTTGTCCATCCCGAATAGCCTAAGAAAAAACGAACTTGATTTGGTTTAATCAATCCTAATTTAGCTTTGGCAATCAGTGCTTCAAAATCTCCACCAGTATAAATATCACCAATAATATGAACGGCACCTTCTAGTTCGTTACCCAAAGTATGTAAAAAATACAAGTGTTTATTTCCAACCGGTCCACCTTTACTAAGTTTGGTTAGACTGGGGGCAAAATCAGATAATTCTTCAATTTCAATATCTAAATATTTGTTAAGCACAAAACCAAAAGACCCTTCTTCATTGTGTTCGCATAAAAAAATAATAGAACGACCAAAATAGTCGTCATTAACAAACGGTTCGGTGATTAAAACTTTTCCTTTTGCAGGCGGAATTTTATTATGTACTTTTAAATCTAGCATCTCTTTGACAAATATACAAATTTGATTATTCAAAAGTTATGGTCTGTTCTAATTTCCCATTTTTATAGATTTCTTTTTTAATTATTTTCCCATTTTGGTCTTTATAATACCAAATTCCAATAGGGTAGTCTGTTACTTTATTTTTGGTCGATTTGTAGGTGTAATAGGCTACTAATTGTTTTGTGCCGTTTTCATAATAATAAGTCCATGTTCCTATTTTAGCACCTTTATAATATTCACCAGTAATTTTGGTTTGACCAGACTCATATTTTTCTTTATACTTTTTGTATTTTGATGTTTGACTCACCCGGTAGGGACTGTAATATGATTTGGATATTAACACCCCATTTTCGTTCCAAAATTTCCATTTGCCACTCATTTTTAACACCAATAAAGTTGAATCTTTGTCGTCAGGTGTTAATTTAAATTTTCCTTTTGCTTTTTGAACACCATTCGGATAATAAAATTTCCATTTTCCATAAAAAGAGCTATCTGTGATGTATCCAAACGTTCTAATTTTTCCTGAAGGATAAAAAGTCGACCAATTTCCATTTCGTCTCCCTCTCAAATACTGGCCTTTTGCCAAAATGGTTGAGTCGTTAAAGTATAACATTTCTAGTGAGTCAGTAGGTTTTACTAGCTGGTAATAATTTGAGTTTTTATTTTTATAAATAATAACAGAGTCACTTAAGTTAGGTAAATCTTGAGCATTTAATTGAATAAATAAGCTTAAAAACATGCTCAATATTAGTTGATTTAATCTCATTTTATTTGTTCTCTTTCCAAACATGAGTATTGTCTTCAAACATTTCTTTTCCAAAAACTGGAACTTTGGCTTTAATTTCTTCCACTAAAAAACGACAGGCGTCCATAGCATCTTTACGGTGAGCTGATGAAGTAAAAACAAATAAACAAAGTTCTCCTGCTTTAACAATTCCTTTACTGTGATATATATGCATGCAACTCAAATCAAATTTATCAAAGGCAGATTCCCTAATGTTATGGAATTCTTGGTTAGCCATTTCTTCATAAGCTGAGTAATCAATCGCAACCACTTTTTCACCATCAATTTCATCAGCACGCACTTGACCTAAAAAAATATCGTGTGCACCAATGTTTGTTTTAACTTGATGATGGGCAATTGATGTTGCAATTTTTTCAGGACTTATTGGGCCGTCAACAAAAACGTTTTTTATTTTCTTTTTAGCACTCATAATTTTATAATAATCCCCCATCAACATTAATGAGGTTGTTGTAGTTGTATTCTTTTATTAAAAAATCTATCGCCGATTGACTTCTACCTCCTTTTTGACAGACCACATAAATTGTTTGGTCTTTCGGGATTTCTTGATATCTGTCATCTAATTCGTCTAAAGGAATGTGAATGATTTTTTTATTTTCTATTTTGGGTGTTTCCCATTCTTCTCTTACATCTAAAACAACCGTATTTTTATCTAAAGTTAAAAAATCTTTTTTATTGATTCCATTTTTATCCGCTTCCGTTTCACACGAAAAAGAATAGTCAAAATTTTCAAAATCCTGAATAGAATAAATGCCAAAGTCACCTAAAGTTGTCGATTTTTTAATATCAATTTGTAAAAAAGAGGGTTGCAAAGCATCATAAATTAATAATTTACCTGATAGAACATTCCCAATACCTAAAATAAGTTTAATGGTTTCGTTAGCTTGTTGCGTTCCAATAATTCCCGGTAAAACACCAATTACACCAACTTCCGAACAAGATGGGACAGAACCTGTTTTTGGAGGAGTAGGAAATAAACAACGGTAAGTTGGTCCGTTTTTGTAATTAAATACCGACACTTGCCCCTCAAATTTGTGAATGGCACCATAAATCAACGGTTTTTGACTCAACACACAAGCGTCATTTATCATATATCTGGTCGAAAAATTATCGGTTCCATCAACAATAATGTCGTATTCTGAAAATAAGCGAATTGCATTTTTGTTGGTTAACGCATAATTAAAAGCCGTAATTTTAACCAATGGATTTTGAGATTCTAATTTTTGCTTTGCTACATAAGCTTTACTTTTTCCAACATCAGCTGAATCAAATAAAACTTGACGTTGCAGGTTAGATTCATCAATAATGTCAAAATCAACAATTCCGATATGGCCAACACCTGCAGCAGTTAAATACATTAAAATAGGACAACCCAAACCTCCAGCGCCAATCACTAAAACTTTAGCTGCTTTAAGTTTTAGCTGACCTTCTAATTGTACTTTGTCTAAAAGTATATGACGGTTATATCGGTTATATTCTTGTTTTGTTAATCCCATTATTGATTACAAAAATAAGGATTAAATTTGTATTGAAAAGTGATTCTAATCAATTAGAGAAAATTAAAAAAAGCGTAAGATTATTGAGGTGATAGATTATAAAATACTGGAATTTAACGTTTAAACTTTTTTACAACTAATTCTTTTGTCTCTTCCATAGAAAGCCAAATAAAAGAATTTGAGATACTATCCAATTGTACACAATCTCCAAAGTATTCTTCATCCCATTGACATTTATAATCTTGAAAATCTTTTATTTCAATGTCCGTTTCATTTGTCATGTCTAATATCCTTAATTTTTGAACGCCAGATTCATCTTCAAAAGTTGAATATAAGATTACTTCACCTAATCTGTGATGAAAAAAACCTGTAAGTAAATTCTTTCCTGTCTTTTTTTCTATAATTAGCAAGAAATTAGGCATTCCTAAAACTCCAATTACAAATACAAATTTATCTCTTGCGTCCAATTCTTTCCATCCTAATCTCACGTGATTAAACCTATAATCCATTGAGTTAATTGATTTTACTTTTTTAGGTCCGTTCATTAAGTCAACTATTTGATAACAACCACTATCCATTACATTATATGTATTATAATACTTCAAATGATACCCTCCGCTTAACAAAGTATCCAAATTATAAAATGGTTCCATGTCATAAGTGCAATTACATTCAAAAGAAGTGTCTTTTTGTGGAAACACTGAAGCATCAATTTGAGGGAGATTGTAGCAGCCAATAACTGGTGTGAAAATGACAAAAACAAATAAAAGCTTATACATCACTCTGTATTTTGCAACAATGGATTATACATCATTATAGCATGGTTTTCGGTCACCAATTCTTTTTTAACCTCACCTTCTTGTTTTGGAATAATTTCGCGCCAAATTTTATTGTGACGTGTGTAACCTCCCCACCATTGTAATTCAAATTTATGATCTGTTTCAAAAATTTTGTAAGTGTGATTTAATGGTTTAGAAGAACAAATAGAGCCATGTACATATTTTTCTTCCAACCAAATATTAATTTGAAAATCAGCATTGGTTTCGTTTTTAATTTGAAGGTCAATATAGTTGTATGAAAGAGTAGCTCCACCCCCAAAAGGTATTTTACGATTAACATCAGGGAACACATCATAAGAATGACGCCACCGTTGTGTAATTGATAATGATGTATGAATAGTCATCCAATAGATTAAATTTCCCAATTGACACAGTCCTCCGCCTGTATCTTTTCCTATTTTCCCGTTTGACAGCGCTAATCCATCTAAATATCCTTTTCGTTTAGTAGGACGACCAACTAATTTCCAGAATGAAAATGTTTCGCCTGGTTTGATGACAATTCCATTTAATTTGGATATCGCCAATCTCAAGTTAACCGTTTTATTGTGTTGCAAATACATATCTACATCTTTTAATCTTCTTAATAAAAAAGATTGATGGTTAATTATTGTAAATGGTAACGGCTGTAAATCTTGATTTTTAGAATACTTTTCTTTTGAGATAAACCAATTGACTTTTCTTTTTAAACAAAAATATTCTCTCCCCAATTTTTTTCTAAGGTTACTTCTATATTTTGGTTTTTCAATTTGTCTCATGACTTTTTTGTATAAAAATAGTATTTAAATATATATAATCATTTGTCAATCGCTCTCAAACTAAAATCCATTTATTATTTGATTGTATTCGCTTTAAATTTGTGTTGTTCTATCTTTTTAACACCTTTTATCGAAATAAAACAAGCTAAATTATGATTTTTATTTATTATTGTATTTTTTTTTAGTTAAAGGACTCATAAAAACGAGTAATTCTATTTAAAAAAGAAAAATTAGATTTATAAAAATGAGAATATTAATTTTAATAATTCCTATTTTATTAGGTAGTTGTGTAATTGAACTTGTAAATGGAAATGACTATGAAAGTTTATCACCTGAAAAACAATCAAAAATCAAAAAATTGACTGAATTTCAAAATTTAGATAAGAATTTTATCTATGAAATTACAGGAAATCAATTAAAACAAGAGTTAAATAGTAAAGACAAAAGTCTAGTTTATGTTTTTGCAAATGGTTGTAATTCTGACAATTGTTTGCCACTAAAAACTATTGTTGATTATGCCCAAGCAAATAGCTTAAGTCTTTTTTTAGTGATGACCAGCTATTATAACATAGATAAAACTTTAGATCAAAATGTTGATTTTCAATTTTTTTCAATCAACAATAAATCTTACGCAGAAGATAAAAGTCGAAAATATGTTGTGCTATTTAAAACCGATTTAGGCTATTATGAGTATTCAAAAGGAGAGAAATATGTAGGTAGTTATCTATTTTTTCAAAAGGATAGTTTGGTAAATGTGATGATTAATATAAACGAATAATTGTGTGTTGTCTTTTGGTTTAAAACATCTCAAAGTCGGCTTAAACAAATAAAACTTTTGTATATTTCCATAAAATAAACACCCATGACCACACTTTATATATTTCCACATCCAGATGATGAGTCATTTGGACCGGCTCCTGTGATGTATCGCCAAATTAAAAACGGTGAAGAAGTACATTTGTTAACGCTTACAAAAGGAGGTGCGACAAAAATGAGATTTAAGTACAATTTGTCTATTGCCCAAATGGGGGAGGTGAGGTATAAAGAAATGTTAGCTGTTCAAAAAGTTCTGGGGCTAACTTCTATGACCGTTTTAGATTATGAAGATGGTGGTATGGCACATTTAGATCCACGTGAATTTGAAATATTGATTCTGTCTTACATTGAAAAAATTAAGCCCAATATAATTGTGACTTATCCTATTCATGGTATTAGTGGGCATCACGACCATTTAACATGCCATGCTGTTGTGAAAAGACTATTTTGTATGCTAAAAGATAATCCGGATTATGACTTTTTAAAACGTTTGGCTTTTTTGACTTTGCCAAATCTAAATGAAAACTCTGAGGATGGCGGAAATGCAAATGTTCACAGTACCAAAAAACAATATATTGACTGTATTGTGAAGCTGACAGATGAAGAACAAAACAAGCTAAAAGAAGCATTGTATTGCTACGAAACTTTTATTGAAGTTATACAGCAAACAAATGTTATTAAGCATATTGGAGACAAAGTTCATTTTGAGTTTTTTAACGAAAACTTTGATGAGGTAGTTAGCGACTTGGATGTTGGGTTGAGTTAGTTTTAATTCCCATTCAAATAACCATACTTTTTTAGAATGACTTGGGCTTGCGTTGAAAATAAAAAATTGTAAAACAGTTTTGCATTGTCTTTTTGGGTTGAGTTCTTAAGAATTACAACACCTTGCTTAATTGGCGAATAATTGTTGGTATTAATTTTAACCCAATGCCCTTTGTTTTTCATTTTGTCAGACATAACCACAGACATGGCTGTAAAGCCAATATTCACAGATTGGGTATTTATGAATTGATTACATTGAGAAACACTTTCGCCATACACTAATTTTGATTTTACAGATGCGTATAAATTATATTTTTTTAAAACTTCAAGACTCGCTATTCCATAAGGCGCAGTTTCGGGGTTTGCAATGGCAATTTTTTGAATATCGTCTTTTTTTAAATAACTTAAACTTGGTTCAAAATCATACATAGTCCACAATATAAGTTGACCGTAAGCATAAATTTTTGGTGGAGTTGTTGTTAATTTTTTTTGATGTAAATAAGTCGGATATTTCATATTAGCCGCAACAAATAAATCGTAGGGAGCGCCTTGTTCAATTTGTGATGCTAACGTCCCCGTTGAACTGACTATTAACTCTATTTTTATGTCATTTGATTTTTCAAATTCAATTGCAATTTCTTCCAAAGCAAATTGCATATTGGCTGAGGTGGCAATTTTTAAACTGGGCTCAGATTGACAGCCAATGAATAGCGTAAAAAAGAAGAGTATGACAAACGAATGTTTCATTTCGCGTAAAAGTAATAAATTGGCATAAAAAAAGCCGCTTTCTGTTATGAAAACGACTTTTTGATTTAACTAACTAAAAAAATAAATAATATTAATGGTTTCTTGGTCTTTTACCAAACGTGTGTTTTGTTGATTGTCTAATTGATTTTCTGTTCCAATTCCACACAACAATTTGATATTTACGCCATAAGTAGTCAACAGGAGCAACTAAAAAGTGCATAAATCTTGAAAATGGAATTAAAGCAATAATTAAAAACGCTGAAATAACATGTAGCTGTACAAAAATTGGAGCAGATGCCAATACTGATGTGTCAGGGTTAAAAGTAAACACTGATCTTAAATATGGTGTTAGTGCACTTGCAAACCAAGACGAACCCCATCTTACAAAAAATGCTACACCAAGTCCAGATAAAATTTGAACAAACAAAACAGTGTAAATAACCATATCCATTTTATTGGTCACAACTAATAATGTTTTATAAGTGAGTCTTCTTTTTACAAGTAATATGAGTCCAATTAACGCGCCCAAAGCCGGTATTGATTCCGATAATGGATGAATAAACGTATGCATATCAGTTGAATTGATGTCGGCTTTTTCGTACCAAGAAGCAGTAGGCAAAACAATGTCAGAATATAATGCAGAAGTGTCCATTCGGAAATTAATATCAACGACTAAGTCCATTTTACCTCTTGCAGCTTCTTTTTTAAATTCAATATCATGAACCATATCTCCAGCAACTTCATCAGCAATTTTATTGGTATGTGTTCCTAAATAGTGATCTAAGAAATACTCATGTCCTTTTGCAGATGTACCAATAGCATTCCCTCTCCAAATAAACCATACTCTGGGGAAGTTAATCTCTTCATCTGGTTGTGTAACGGCATGTTTAAGTTTACCTTCAACTAATTGTTAACGATATAATTTCTCATGTCTTGATCAGTTGAATGGCCAGCAGCTTGTGCGTCTTTAACAATGTCGTAATTTGACTTGTTGTATTGAGGATAATATGGCATCCACCCATTTTTAACCGACATAACTGCCCAGTCAGCCGTGTGCATATTGGCTAATTTGTTGTCGGGTGATGAGTTATAGTATTTTTGATTGCCATCATAACGCCATTGAGAAGAGTTGATGTAATGCCAAATAGGAGTTTGCTGTAATCTTGGAGCTGTACCCCAATCTTTAGAACTCATAATCGCTCCCCACGAATCCATAGGTGCTAATTTTTCTTGACCAACGTAATGGTTCATTCCACCACCATTTTTTCCATTACAACCTGTTAACATTTGTGTCATAATAGCCGAACGATACATTAAGTTTTCGTGGAACCAGTGATTGACTCCAGCACCAACAATTACGCTACATTTACCTTCTGTTTTTTCGGCTGTAACACCCCATTCTCTCGCTAGTTGAATAACTTCTTTTCTACCAATACCAGTAAAAATCTCTTGCCAGGCTGGAGTATAAGCTGCATCCTTGTCGTCATAAGAAGTTGGATAAGCACCTTCAAGCCCTCTACCAATACCATATTGTGCCATTGTAATGTCATAAATAGTTGCAACGGCAACTTTATTTCCATTAACATCTGTTACATAACGAACAGGAACACCTCTCAATACTTTCTTATCAAGTCCAAATTCTGTAAATTCTACTTGTAAAACTTCATCATGTTTCTCTAATAAGGATAATAGTGGATCGTAATCTTTTCCAGTCTCACCATCTTTATGAAATAAGTTCCATTGTCCTTTTTTGTCTTGCCATCTATATCCAGTTGACCCCATAGGAACAACTAAATTACCGGTTTTTGTATCAAAATTTAAGAATTTCCAATCACCATTTTCGGCATCCTTATGTGCAGAAATTTCGTTTGCACGAATCATTTTACCTGGAGTTAAAACACCATTGTTATTATCAAATTTTACTAAGTGAGGTGTGTCTGTAAATTTCTTGATATAATCAATGAAATAAGGTACCTGACGATTAACGTGAAATTCTTGTAAAATAACGTGGGTTACAGCCATCCAAAACGCACCATCAGAACCAGCATGAACTGGAATCCATTGATCGGCATGTTTTGCAACCATACTAAAATCGGGAGACATTACAACAGTTTTTGTTCCATTGTGTCTTGCTTCCGAAAAGAAGTGAATATCTGGTGTACGGGTCATACCTAAATTGGCACCCATTGATACAATAAATTTAGATTTAAACCAATCTGCAGATTCAGCAACATCAGTTTGTTCACCCCAAATTTCTGTGAATGCATTAGGTAAATCACAATACCAATCGTAGAAAGAAAGGTTTACGCCTCCCATTAATTGTAAATATCTTGACCCTGCCGCATAACTCATCATACTCATTGCTGGAATTGGAGAAAAACCAATCGGTCTATCAGATCCATATTTTTGAACGGTATGAATGTTAGATGCCGCAATTAATTCGGTAATTTCATCCCAATGTACACGTCTAAATCCACCTTTACCTCTGGCACGTTGGTATCTGGCGCGTTTCCCCGGATTGGCTTGAAGGTTTGCCCAAGCTTTTACAGGGTCTCCTCCAGCTTTTTCTTTTTCCTCTCTAAATAAATCAATTAGTGCCCCTCTTACAATAGGATATTTAACTCTAATTGGGCTATATAAGTACCAAGAATATGAAATCCCTCTTTGACACCCTCTTGGTTCATAAGGAGGAACTTCTTTATTAAATTGCGGGTAGTCTAATTGTTGCATTTCCCATACTACAATTCCGTCTTTTACATGAATTGCCCATGAACAACCACCAGTACAATTAACACCATGTGTAGATCTAACAATTTTATCATATTGCCATCTGTTTCTGTAAAACTCTTCCCATTTTCTTGTTTTGGGTGATATTATATCTTCAATCCAACTCATAATTGTTGTGTTTAAAATCGTTTATATTAAAATTTTGCGTCCCACGCACCTTTTTGTCTTCTAAATATGTCTTCTTTTACCATGTTTTTCTTTCTGTTCATCCATAAAATCTGAACAAGAATAAAAATTGCAATCAGCCCTATTCCTCCACCAATAAAAAAGATTGAATACCCGCTTTTTAATGTTTGTGTATCTTTATTAGCAAATGTGTAATCGAAAAAAGCAGCTAAAAAATCCAATTCTTCTGGTGTTATTGGTTTTTGACCGTAAGAAACTTTCATTGGAGCATTTGGTAAAGTTTCGGCAAAGGACTTAGCCATAATACCATTTGTTTCGGTTAAATCTTTTGCAAATAAACCACCCGGAATAAGGTTGTTATTTGTAACGTTGTGGCAAGTTATACATGCTGGTCCTCCATTAATAAACCCTGTAGAACCTTCAAAAAGAGACATTCCGTTTTTCACGTCAGTCGTCAAATCTTTTTTGTCTAACTCTTTTGTTTGAGTAGGTTCTTCTGCTCTTAATGTTGTTAGGCTCAGAAAAACGCCCATAAATAACAAACCTACTTGTTTTACTATTTGTTTACGATTCATTTTATTTTGATTTAAGATTCTCACTATTAATTTTTGTACACTACAAAATTGTGAGTATTTGACTGTTTATAATATGATGTAGCACATAGAATAGTTTTAAAAAAATGTGATTATTGTTAGTTTTTATATGGATTTAATGGCGTTAATCATATATTTAGGTTTTGAATTTATGAAGTGAATAACGCTGTGAGATAATTGGAACAGAAGATTGACTCAGTTTGTTTGATCTATGAAAAACATTGTATTTTGAATTAAATCATAGTTAAGAAACAATCTAAAAAAATAGAATTTATATAATAGTCGAGTTAAAAACACAACTATTTATCTTAAATGATTTGGGAAAAAAATGTTACAATCTGAGTTCAGTTTTACATCAATATCAATAAATAACCCAAAGCTGCGCCGCCTAAAATGGTCCACATTACATTGACTTTTTTAAATCCAAAAACTAGAATTCCACTTATAATTGCAATAGCAAGTGCTCTCCATTCGAATATAAAATCGGGAAAAATAGTTTCTTTTGCCATGGTGTATAAAACTGCAATCATTATGCCTACAGCAGCAACATTAACTGAATCTAAAAAACCTCTTAAAAATTTAGATTTTTGCATTTTTGGTATTAAAGGGTTTAAAATGAGTACAAATAAAAATGAAGGTAAAAATATACCTAAAGATGCAGCTAATGCACCCCAAATGCCTGTTAGTTGATACCCAATAAATGTGGCAGTTGACAAAACAGGACCTGGTGTAAACTGCCCCATTGCAATAGCGTCAAGTAATTCTTGATTTGTCATCCATTCGGTGTCAACCAATTCTACTTTCAAATAAGCAAATAATACATAGCCGCTACCGTATAAAATAGAGCCGACTTTTAAAAAAGTTAAAAACACATTGAGTGTTGTTAACTTAGCTACTCCATTTAGGCTTAAGTTAATGAATAAAAATGGAATTATTGACTTTGAAGAAGTTGATACTTTGTGCTTGGTGTAGAAGTAAAAAGCACCTAATATTCCTACGCCAAGCAATACTATGATTTCATTTATACCCAAAAAACTTAAAACAAGAACTATCAGACCTAAAACAGCAAGTTCTGTTCCTTTAATGGCTTTTTTTCCAAGTTTAAAAATGGCAGATGCAATGACTGCTAGAACAGCAGGTTTAATTCCGAAAAAGAAAGGCTTAATGTTGGGCATATCTCCATATTCAACATAAATATAAGCCAATAAACCAGTGGTAATTACTGCCGGAAAAATAAATGAAGCACCAGCAATAAACAAGCCTTTAAATCCACCCCTTTCATGACCGCAGTGCATAGTCATTTCAGTTGAGTTTGGTCCAGGAATTAAATTCGTAGCACCTATTAAATCAAGGAAATGCTGACGACTCATCCATTTGCGTTTGTTTACCACCTCTTCTTCCATCATGGCAATATGTGCGGCAGGTCCGCCAAAAGCAAAAAGTCCTAATTTAAAAAACACTTTTGCAATTTCTAATAATTTATTTTCTGGTTTCATTTTGATCGATTTCACAGTCAAAAGTACACTTTGAAAGTGATTTAAGATTAAAAAGTTAATAAACTATGCGTTTTGTGAATTAATGAGCATAAATGACTAAAGGATTATTTTGAACTTAACAGCCATAAAATAATAAAAGCTAATGTTAAACTGACTATAATGTTAAGTATTCCGTATAAAACAAATCCGTCCTTAAAAAGGCTAACAGTTTCAAAGCTGAAAGTTGAAAAAGTTGAAAATCCACCACAAAATCCAATAACAATAAAATATTTAATAAAACTATTTGTATCAATTTTATCTTTAATATAAAATAATGTCAGTGCTAAAATTAATGTAGCGAACAGATTTGATAAAAGCGTACTTAAAGGAAATTTAGATGAGCTAATAATGGTTGTTAGTTTACCAACTCCAAATCGACTGAAGCTACCTAAACCACCACCTAAAAAAACCAATAAACTTGCAACTAAAAAATTCATTTCATTTCTTTTAACTCAGTAAAGGTAGTTAATCCTTTGAAAACAACAATACCAATTATGATTCCTAATAAAGCGCCTCCAATAACATCTAAAGGGTAGTGTACACCTAAATATATACGGCTGTACCCAATTAGTATAGCCCAAATAAAAAGTAAACGCCACCATTTAGAGTGCGATTTAAAAATGAGAATTAGAAATGTCGAAAGTGCAAAAAAATTAGCAGAATGTGAAGATACAAATCCGTACAAACCACCTCTATATTCATCACCATTAGATTTTATATAAGTATGAATTAAATCTTGTATTTCAGTGTTGTGGGTTGGTCTGTAACGTAAAAAAACATCTTTAAATCCCATAACTGAAATTCTATCGGCAAGTAAAAAACATAAACCAACTCCAATAATAAAGAAAATAAAAGATTTGGTTTTTAAATTTTTAAAAGCATAAACTAGAACATATATGTATAAAGGAATCCAAATCCACTGGTGGCTAATTTGCCACATCATTTCATCAAAAAATGGGGAATGATATCCATTTATAAAAAGTAAAATAGCACGATCTAATTGTTCTATATAATCCATAAGAATAATATGTAAAATTAAGAAAAATATAACAATTAAGCACCTTATTAAATATAAAACTAAACCGTTTAATTCAAAATTATTACCGTTTACTAAGCAACAAAGGTTTAATTAACATTTTTATCATTAAATGATTATCTTTGCCTCTGTAAAACTCAAATATTTATGTTAAAAAATTTACTTTTAGTTTCAGTTATTGCCTTTATGTCACTTGGAGCATTTGCTCAGGCTACTGTTAGGGGGTTTATAAAAAGTGAAAAAGATGGGAATGCTGTGCCTTTTGTTAAAGTTTTTATTGAGGGAGCAAATTTAGGAGCTAACACAGATTTTAATGGGTTTTATTCTATACCAAAAGTGCCTGCAGGAACTTATGTTTTAAAAGCTTCTAATGTTGAGTTTGAGGCTTTCAGTAAAGAGATAACAGTGAAAAACGGCGAAATATTATCTTTAAACATTGATCTAAAAGCAGGTAAACTGTTGCAAGTTGTTGAAGTTGATGGTGAAGCAAAAAATTTAAAAGTAGATCCACGAGTTTCTGTTATTAAAATTACAGCTAAAGATATATTAAGAGTTCCAACTACAGGTGGAGATGCCGATATTGCAACCTATTTTCAAACTGTTCCAGGTGTTGTTTCAACAGGAGATCAAGGAGGACAAGTTTATGTACGTGGAGGAACACCAATTCAAAATAAAATATTATTAGATGGGATGACCATTTATAATCCGTTTCACTCTATTGGATTTTTCTCAGTTTTTGAAACCGATTTAATTAAAACAGCTGATATTTATACAGGAGGTTTTAATGCTAAATACGGTGGTAGAATTTCATCAGTCATGGATATTAAATATAGAAATGGAAATTCTAAACGATTTTCAGGGTTAATTGGGGCTTCTCCTTTCTCTACTAAAATTTTATTAGAAGGTCCATTGTCAAAAGATGGCGGTGTTTCTTATGTGTTTTCCTCAAAATTATCTTTGTTAGAACAAACGTCAAAAGCACTTTATCCGTATATTAATGACGGAGAAGGTTTACCATTTAATTTTACTGATTTATACGGTAAAGTATCATTTAATGGTGGCTCTGGAAGCGCATTTAATGTGTTTGGTTTCTCTTTTAACGACAATGTTAAATATCAAGCTGTTTCTGATTTAAACTGGAAAAGTTGGGGAGCAGGGACTAATTTTGCATTTGTGCCAAGTAATTCACAATTGTACATGAAAGGTAGAATAAATGTATCGTCTTATGACATTACATTGCAGGAAGAAAATTTAGCAGAGCGTACTTCATCTATTTTAGGAGCTGAAATGGCATTTGATTTTACTTATTATTTAGAAGGTAGAAGTCAGTTGGAATACGGTTTAGGGTTTAATTATTTTAAAACTGATTTTACCACATTTAATGAAGCAAATAAAGAAATAGCAATAAGAACAGGAGCTCCAGAAGCTGGTGCGTATATTTCTTATAGAAAAGTTTCAGGTCGATTAGTGTTAGAGCCAAGTGTGAGATTTCAATTTTACTCGTCAGTTGGACAGGGTACTGTTGAACCAAGGTTAGGCGCAAAATACAATTTAACAGAGCATATTAGAGCAAAATTTGCTGGAGGCTATTTCACACAAAATTATACCAGTACAACTTCAGATAAAGATGTTGTAAACTTATTTTATGGATTTTTACAAGCACCTTCTAATTTGCCGGGTAAATTTATTCAACAAGATGGAGCAGAAATAGTGATAGAAAATGGATTACAGAAAGCGTGGCACACCATAGGGGGCTTTGAGGTAGATTTAAATAAAAAATTATCGCTAAATGTTGAAGGGTATTACAAGTGGTTTACACAAATGACAAATATCAATAACAATAAAATATTTGAAGATAATGCAGCCAATTCTCAAGTAGATGATTTATTAAAAAAAGATTTTATTATTGAAAGTGGAGTGGCAAGAGGAGTTGACGTAGTTTTGAAATATAATACTAAAAAATTATATTTATGGAGTGTCTATTCTTTAGGTAAAGTAACCAGATGGAATGGATTTGAAGAATATGCTCCTGTTTTTGATAGAAGACATAATATTAATTTAGTGGGAAGTTATACATTTGGAAAAGATGAGTCTTGGGAAACCACTGTGAGATGGAATTTAGGATCTGGATTGCCATTTAAAAGAACTGAAGGTGTAGGTGAAGTTCCTCAAGTAACAAATATTTCACAGGACTATACCACATCAAACAGTTCGGACTTGACATTTTTATTTGAAGCTCAAAATAATGGGAGGTTATCAACTTATCATAGATTAGATTTGAATGTTAAAAAAACATTAAAGTCAAAAAAATATGAGAATATGAAATGGGAAATTATTGCAGGGGTAACAAATGCTTATAGCCGTCAAAATATATTTTATGTGAATAGAGTGACGCAAGAAAAAGTGAATCAATTACCAATCATGCCTTCTTTAGCATTTTCATGGAGATTTTAAATTGGAACCATTTTTTATTGAAGTTAAATATGAAAATCAAATATTTAATATTCTTGTTTGCCTTGATTCCGATAGTAGGATTATCTTATGAAGGAAATAGTACTAAAATCTATAAAAATAGACGTGCAAAATATCCAGTTGGCATAAATGCAATTGCATTTGGACCGTCAGGGATTGTGGGGGTATCATTTGATTGGTTTGTGTTACCGAAAATAAATTTAGAATTTGGTGCTGGTGTTGATAATTTAAAAACATTTCGTCCATCTTATTTTGCTGGAGGTAAATATCACTTTTTAGGAAACTCAATTTTAAATACAACTTTCTATTTAGGTGTATTCGATAAAGCAACACAAGACCCTACTGTTTTAAATCATCAATTATACATTCCTTTTGGGATTCAACGGATAAAAAAAAGTAAATTAACATGGAGTATTGAAGTCGCATATACTTATAATATATCTACCTTTCAATCTCAAATTTGGGGTGCATTTAAGTTAGGTTATCGCTTTAATAGATTTGATAGAAAAAAGAAAAAGCCAAACAATAATTTGCTTGACTTTAAAAAAACTTAAATTGTTTAAACAATACTATACCGATTATACTTTGACGTGATTTTTGATTGAAATGAAAAAAAACGCATTTCAATTTTAATTCGGTATTATTTAGATTTTGGCATTGGTAATTCATCTAAATTTTCATTCCAGGCAAAACCTGCGATTTCAAATTCTGCTTCATCTCTGATTAAAATAATACGCTCATATATTGTTGAATTATCGGTATAATTAATTTGATACCTCAATGCAACTGTTGTTATGCCATTATTCATACTTGAATTGAATCCCGATAGTTTTTCGATTGTCTTAATGTCACCTAACTCTTCTCCAACCCACTTAAACATACCTACCCAATCAGATTTAGGTGTAATAGAGGTTGCATCTGAAGATAATTTAGTGTCGGCAATTTTATCATAGTTACCCGCTTTTAGCAAATCATGATAACTGTCTGCTATTTTTGCAGCGTCACCAGACCCACAAGATGTTAAAAATAGAAAAGGTAAAAATAAAAAAGGAATTAATTTTTTTGTTAATTTCATAATAATTTAATTTAGTTATATTTACAATATTTATTGAACTTTATTTAAAACAGATTGTAGTAAATAGCAAATCAATCATAATGAAGAAGATTTTTTACATACTTATCATTTTAGCAACTTTTAATTCATTTGGGTGTGTTTTACAAAGTGGAGAATTAAAAAATCAACTCAAAACAGCTATCATTTCTGGAGATATAGATACCCAAAAGTCACTTTCTACTCAACTAAAATCACAATATTCTAATAATATTTTACAATATTACCGTAACGAATTATCATCTATTAATAATCAATCTGTATTAATTACTAACGGTTTAGAAGATACTTATCCGCTTTTTATTTTGCAACAAACAGAATCAATTTCAAATCAAACAGTAATTGTTTCACTTGATTTGCTAAATAATCAAAATTATTTAACTAGAATTTTGACTCAACTTCAACTCAGTCAAGAATTTGATAAAACATCAAAGTCAATTTATTTAAGCAGATTATTGAAAAGTAAAAAACCAGTTTTTTTGTCAAGCACAGTAAATCATAATATTTACAGTAAGCACGTTCAAAATTTATTTTTAGTAGGTCTAAGTTTAGAATTAGATAGTTCTAATCAATATAAAAAGTTAAATGACCTTTGGATTAAACTTCAAAAAGAAAATGTAAGTAAATTTAAACTAACAGCTAATGAAATGGAGTTGTATTCTAATTATTTACCTCCACTTTTAACTTTATATAAATTGAATGTTTTGAATAATAAAGACAACACATCTTTAAAATTAGGAATTCAACTGCTGTCAAAATTAGTGAATAAAGAACAAATAGTTAGCAAAATTATAAAACAGTACGACAACGGAGGATAGTAAAACTGAATGAGGCTTTTTAAGAAGGATTATGTAAAATATTCTGATGAAGAACTAATGCTGCTTTATATTAAAGGAGATAGGAAAGCCTTTGAACAAATTTATCAACGATATGGTAATTATTTAGTGAATTTTTTTAACCGCAAGTTATGGCAAGATAAAGAAAAAGCTGAAGATTTTACACAGGAATTATTTGGTAAAATAATAGACCGTCCCAAAATGTTTGATACAACTAAAAAGTTTAAAACTTGGTTGTTTACAATTGCTGCTAATATGTGTAAAAATGAGTATAAACGTGTTGAAATAAGAAAAAACACAAGTTATGATGTACCAGATGGTTTTGAAGGACGGTCTGTAGATGATTTAGCAGATGTAAATTTTGATAAGCAATCTTTTTCGGAAAGCTTAAAAATGGAATTAAACAAGCTAAAAGAAAAACATAGGGAAGTATTTATGCTCCGACATTTTGAAGGGTTATCATTAAAAGAAATTGCAGATGTTTTAGACATCAATGAGGGAACAGTAAAGTCAAGATTACATAATGTAACAAAAACCTTGGCAAGTAAATTAGAAGTATATAGAAAAATAATTGCAGAATAATGGATGCAGAAAAATTAATTATATCAAAACAATATGTTGAGCTTACTCCAAGTGAGTTAAAACTGGTGTCAGGTTATGTTGAGAATGAAGCAGAGTTTGATGAAATGAAAACATTTTTATTGTCAACGCAACAGTCGTTTAATCAACAAAAAATAAAATCAACTCCCGATTTAGATGAGAAAATACTGGCACATTTGCATAGTAATGTTACGCCAACCCATAATTGGTATAAGTCTTTGATGCTTTTTTTGTTTCCTAGGGATAAACACATCTATCAATATCCCGCATTTCAAATGACTATAGCAAGCGTTTTGGTTATTGGATTTTTAAACCTTTTTAATACTGACCGTTTAAAAGGAGAGTCTTTGGCTTTTGAAGATGTTTCGGTTGTTGAAGAGGAAAATACTTTTACGGATGAACAAAATTTAAAAAATGAAATCCCGGCTGAAATAGAAAAACTTGAATCTTCTGAAGATAATTTAGGTGATTTAACCCTAGATAAAGATGATGAAAAAACACCAATATCATTAGATGTAAGGAATTTGATTGAATTAAATGAGGAGCAAAATAAACAAGAAGATTTAGCGAATGATGTAATAAATTCAGTTTCTTTTGAACCTGTGCTTGATGATGCTGTAGAAGCAGATGCAGATGTCAATCCTGTTCTTGAAACATATGCATATACAGTAGCTGAGGAAGAAAAGAGTGTTTCTAATCTTGAAAATGAGGAAATACTAGAAGAAACACCAAATGAGAGTATAGTAAACGCTGTTAGACAAGATAAAGAGGTAACTAGAAAGAAAAAAGAAAAAGACTTAAAGTCAAAAACAACAAAACCTAATGCGCCGTCACAAAATATAACAACATCTTCAGGGACTACAGCTTATAATGTTTCAGATACTGCTAGTCCAATACAAAAAATATCAATAAAAAATAGTAACGAATTATTAGAATTGTTTTTTGAAGTAAAATAGTTATAATTTATTTAATTTAGATTTTAACTCTCTTATGCGCTTTTCTTTTCCTTGTTGTCGTAAATTGAAAGCAGATGTTGTATAATATTTATGTTTATTTTCTAAATAATTTATTTGCATTTCAATCCATTCTTTAGGGGTTAATTTGCGGTCGTAAATGGCGAGTTCATCATATAGCTTTTTAGCGACATGGTGATAATCTTGCCTACCTAAATAGTCGTGGTCAGCATCACACATTATTTTTTCACTCAATGTTTGTGGTTCGACACGATTATTTGTTGCTAAAATAATTTTTTCAATCACTTTTAAATCAATATCAGAATAGCCAAACTCATAAGCATATTTGTTTAATATTTTCACGCCAATATGTTCATTGTCTTTGTATTCAATTAAAAAACCAGCATCATGAAAAATAGCTGCAGTTTGCAATCTAAAAATACACCCTTTATCGAGTCCTTCTAATTTGGCGTATTTTAATACTGCTTGTTCAACATTTAGCGTATGTTCTATTGAGTGATATGTTAAGTCGTCAGATAATTCAGCTTTTAATTTAGCAATTATAAAAAATCTAAACCCATCAAAATCTGCATTTGGAAGTTTTGCCAGTTTACGCAATTCATCATTTGCTTTTTTACCGTGGTGATAAAGAGAGTATTCAGGTTTAATTTTATTTAGAAAAAACATTTCAACTTCACCTCTGTTTTTTATTTTTATATTACCTCTCGGTGTAAAATCAAAATAAGGTTCAATTTTAGATTTAAAGTATGCCGTAATGCTGATGTGATGAGGGATTGAATTTTGCTCACATCTTGCTGCAATGTTTACTGTGTCGCCCCAAACATCATAAGAAAATTTATGTTTTCCAATCACCCCTCCAATTAAATCACCTGAATGAATGCCTATTCGAATATCCCAAAAATCTTTACCTAAAGCTTGACGTGTAACAATTTGGTTACTCATAAAATCCCTAATTTCTAATGCAGCGAGTGCTGTACGTAGTTCTATGTTTTCGTTTTCAGTGCCTACACCACCTACAGCCATATAAGCGTCTCCAATTGTTTTTATTTTTTCGAGTTTATATTTTAAAATGATTTCATCAAACTTAGAAAAATAATAATCTAATTGTTTTATTAATTCCTTAGGTGTCATTTTGGTGGTCTTATCAGAAAAACCAACAAAATCAGTAAATAAAACCGAACAATTTTTAATTTTTTGAGGTGTAGATTTACCGTATTTATTAAATTCAATCAAAGTTTTTTGAGGTAAAATATTTTCGAGTAAATTAGATATTCGCTTGTTTTTAAAATAAATACGTTTGTAAACATCAATTTTAGCTTTAACAAGGTTAGGTATAAATGGTTTAAGTAAATAATCCACAGCACCTCTTTTCATCCCTTTTACAAGGTTGTAAACACTTTCGCCATCTTTTGCAGTGGCAATTATAAACATACCTTTTGCAGTAATTTCGGACGCAACAGAATCAATGAATTTAAAAAAATCAAAATCGTCATTGTCAACCGAACAAAGGACCAAAGCAATTTGTTTTTCTGTAATGCAAAGGTTGGCCTCATCTTTATTTTTAGCTTTAAAAATATTATTACCAGGCGACCTTAATATGTTGTAAAGTTCATTTGAGTCAGTTGAATTGTCGTCAATGATTAAGATGTTGATGATTTGCTCTTTCACTTGTGATGTATTGAAATGTTTACCAAAACCAGCCGTAGTTGTTACCACTACTTCTTTTTTTAGCTCTTTTATGTCCTTCTAGTTGTATGCTCTCTAATTCATCTTCAATAATTTCATCTATAGTTTTGTGTTTTTCAATTTCAATACCTTTTTCTCTTATGAATTTAGATGTATTTACCTCAGTTGTATCACTTGGTTGAAGGCCAACATAATCCAATTCCCAATCGTCATCTTTTTCGCCTTTACTTTTGTAAAAATAGACATAGCCCGTTTTGTTTTGGACTGTAATTTCGAATTTATTTACAAATTGCATACTGTCTTTTTCAATGTCAAAACTTTTGTCGTATAACAATGATTCAACCATTAATTTTTGTGTTTTATATTGTTGCGGATACAGGTCGAGTAAGTTGTAGTATTTTAATCTTTTATATAAATAATTTCTATTGGTATTATCTTCCGCTAATTTCCCCCAAATTCCTTGTGGTACATTTAATCCTTTTGAGGCTAATAAGCAATAAATATCTGTTTGAACAATATAGTCTTGAACTTTTTGAAGTTTTAAAAAGTATTCTTGTACAGCTGATTTTTTATAAAAAGGAATTAATAATGTAGAATAATTGACTAATAAATCATTGCCTTTATTTTTATAACTGCTATAATAGTATCGCCCTTTTTTCTTTCCTTGTTCTGATTGCTCATAACTAATCTGACTTTTTAATTCAATTTTAGCTTCTCTTAATATTTGCTTATATTGTTTTTTGTAAGATTTACCTTTAATGGCATCTTTACGAATCATTGACGAGAGTAATCTATAAGTTGGGGAACGGTAATCTTGAACAAAAGAGAAGTTTAAAACATCTGGAAAAATTTCTTTAGTCAAGCTGAGAGAATCATAAAATGGGTAAAATATATAAGATACGCCCCATTTATTTGACGATAAAGGAATATCATAATCTAATAATTTGGTAAAAGCTTCATAAGCTTTTTTAGTTTTTTGATTTGCTAATCCATTTAAAATAGCCAATTGATACATAGCAGTGTCTTCAACAACGGGATATAAATCAACTAAAAATGGAACAACACGTTTGTCATCAATTTTACCCAAATCGGCAATTAATTGTTTTTTTACTTGAATGTGTTTAGACGGAAAGTTGTAATTTATAATCACATCCATTAATTGGTCAACATCTGTTTCGTCAAATTTGATATGTGATTTTGCAGATTCAAAAGCTTGAACTCTTGTTAAAGAATCGGAGCTGTTTATGTTCTTAAAAAAGCGCTGAGATTTGTCTTCAAAAATAGAAATGCCTATTAATGTGTCTAGGGGTTTAAAAGAGTCGTAAAAGTTGTTTATAAATTGATTAGGTTTTTCGATTGTATCTAATGTTGTAAGTAAACTATACATAGCACCATGTTTTAAAATGTATTTTGATTTAATCATTCTACAACTATTAGTGTCTGTAAAATCTGCTTCCATATAATACATTCCATTTTCTTTTTTAGTTGTTTTTCGGTGGAGTATTAATTTGTTAGTTTTAGAAATGAGTTTAATTTCACTGCTCCATAAAGAATCTATGTCTTCATATTCTGCGTAGTCGTGGAATTTGTACATTAAAACATTTATACGTTCATAGTTTTCTGAATAATAATTACGTTCTTCATTATAACTTTTAAATGAATTATCTTCTTTTGTCTTTTTTATGTTTTTTTGCCTAATTTGATAGGCTTTAGTGTATAAATCAGTGTAAATATTTGGATATAAATAGTTAGACTTAGTTGTAAATAACAGTGTAGAATCTACCTTTTGTTCAGATTCAAAATCATATTTCCAATTATTAAATTTAAACGAGTCAAAAAATGAATTTGATTCACGTTTGTAAGAAGACACATTTGCTAATAAATAATAAAAAGCACCTCTAATTACAATTTTCATTTCCATATAATTACTATCTGCTGTTAATGTACTAGCAATAGCAGTCGGAAATTTAGTGTCTTTTAAAATTGTCACATCTACTGAGTCAATATCAAGTCCTTCACAAAATTGATCAGCAATGCGATCTAATTCATAGTTATCTTCTTCAATAAATTGAAAATCATAAAGTGATGCACGCTTTAAAAAGTAGTAATTTTTATCTTTTTTGTCGTATGCTTCTAATTCAATTTGTTCATACAAAGCAGTAATATGTGTGTTTCCCTTTGCCGAATAAAAATTAGGTAAATCTACTTCAAAATCATTTTTAATTGATTTAAATTTTACCCATTTATCGGTTTGTTTTTTTAGTTGAATAGAATTGAAAAATCCGTCTCCCATGTCTTTTACAAAACTATCTTTACCCCCCATTTTAAATATAATAATGTTTAAAGGCGTTAAAATTATCTGATAACGTTGATAGTTGCCCGTGGTCGTTTTGTTTATAATATCTAACCCATTGTATCCTTGTTTTGTAATTGATTTTTTTGATAAAATATCACCAGGGATACTTTCAAATAAAATACTGTCAATTTTTTCAATAAAATGATTTTGTTTAACCTTTGAAAAATAGCTATAAGTACTTAAAAGTTTAACTGAAAAATAAGATCCATTTGTTAATTCGGGCGAAAAAAATTGACGTTGATAATATGCACCAGAAGGTGTTTCGTACATTTTTCCTGGGATTTTTAGGCTAAACATTT
>Ga0316208_1000703_pt1 | contig 37322 bp, 41 predicted proteins | sample 3monopyrite_MG_FD_204944 | JGI IMG/M metagenome (GOLD analysis project Ga0316208, IMG submission 204944) | Microbial mat bacterial communities from mineral coupon in-situ incubated in ocean water Damariscotta River, Maine, United States -... | ecosystem: Environmental > Aquatic > Marine >...
AGCTACTGCGTGGTAACAGCTGGTGGCGCTCCACTCGACACAATAAAAAAATACATCCAGAACCAGAAAGGCGTCTAACTCCCACCAATAAACTTTGGAAGGAGAATGCGACGTTAATTATGGTCAATGTATGAATATTCATGAAGGTTTCTAAGAACCGATAAATTTTTCTATTTGCTTTTGGCTATGCAGCTAACGTGACATCCAGGTAACTGTTTTCCGTTGATGCAGGGCTCTTTATTTGCACCAAGGCACTATTTCTCGGCCTTATGCTCGCCAGCCGCGCCCGAGCGAGGTTTAGTTTCCTCGAACATTGATCATGATAATATTCATCAACACCGAGGATAATTTTAACAGCGGTGTTGGTAATGATTGTTGTTGGGAAGTCTTTTAGTTCCTGCGATATGAGGATCAACGCAATACCAAATTTCCTTCCTTCTCGGACGATGACATTGATGATGTTATCCGGATCTTTAGACAGGTATTTATGGGCTTCGTCGAGGATGATAAACCGTCGTGGGTATTTGGTGTGTGGTTCGGCTTTGGCGTGTTGAAAAATGTAATTGAGAGACACTTCAACGAACATGCGTTGTTCGTCAGTAGTAAGCGCCTTGATATCATATTCCCATGCGGGGCAGTTGTCATTGAAGGGTGGCGGCACGTCTTTGAATATACCGGCCGCGTCCAAGTTTTGTATTCTTTGAAGAAGAGACGTTAGGTTGTCTATGTTATCGAAGGCGATGATGTCATCGAGTTCTTCGCCCGATTGAATGGTGTCGATATAGCTGTTGTATGTTTCTTTTGCTTTAAGCTTGGCGGCTTCCAGTTGATCGATGTCTTTGTCGGTCGCTGTTGAAGCGTTAGCTTGTTTTTTCTTTCTGTTGAGGCTTTTAACGGTTTTCTCAACGTTTTTGAGAGCATGGTAGGCTTCGGAGCCCGTCCCAGTTTTGAGCTGTCTTATGTGAAATTCGGTGAAGCGCAAGAGGTCAGAGATGGTGGGGACTTTATGTCGTTTGTTGGTGTGAAGACGGATGTCCCATGTTTGCGGCTCATTGGCTTTAAAGCCGTTTAATGCATAGAGATCGATGAGAAGCTTGCGAAGCGTTGCTTCTTGTTTAACGCCAAGCTTGCCGCCTGCGTTGATCATTTTAATAAACTGGGCAATGCGGCGGTGTACGCCGCCGTAGTGAGGGTCTGGGTCTATTGTGAGTGGGTTAAGGCCGTAGGGCGTGGATGCCGAAAAGTCTACTCTTGATCCCTGAGATGTTTTTACATCTCCGTGAACATCAAAGACATGCATACGGACGTTGGGCGCATCGCTAGAGACGGAATTCACCAGCTTGTTGAGCTGGTAGGTTTTGCCGACGCCTGAGCCGCCGATAATGGCTGTATGTCCATTATTGGTTTTTCGGTAGTCGATTTCGACTGCGGGGTAAGTCCCGGTTGCCGAATTCATGGATTTTCCGTGTCCGATCTTATAGCGCATTGTTCACCTCTTTATTTGCGTTATAGGCGCGTAATAGCGGAATTCAAAAAAATTTAAAAAATACTAGGTGATTTTACTATTTACTCGAAATTTGAGGAAACCGATTTATAACTTCGGCAAATGAAAGGTTTGCCATGATCAGAGCTATTTTTATCGCCGGATTGGTCGGTTTGGGTATGTGGATAACGTCCTCGGCCTCCGCTCAGTCTAATCCTTTTGACGGGCCTCAGGATGAGCTGACCCTGGAGCATGTAATCAAGTATTTGGACAAGCGATTTCCTGCCTGGAAAAGAGAGGTCGTTGACGAAGCGCTGGAGCAGATGCGCGCAGAGATGCGTCAGCTGGAAGCGCGTATGGCGATAGCTGATACGGGCGGTGTTTCAGTAGAACAGCAGACTGTTATGGGTGTGGTCGATTTTCATTTGAAGAGAAAAGGGACCGTTCATATGGGGTGTTCTAAGGGCCACCCGATCTTTCTTACGAGTACCGGACGCGACATTATTTTTAAACGTGAAGATGTGGAAAAAAGCGATGCTAAGAACGAGTTTACTTATTGCTACAGCAACTAGTTTGGTTGCATGCGCTGGTCTTCCGGCGAAAGATCTCACTGAAGCTGGCGGACGCCGGGAATTCGTTCAGGAGGCTAAGGAAGAATTTGCCAAGGCGGTGCCTGCGATTAAGAAGGTGCGTATTGGAGGATCGCTGTTTGTCAGCGAGCAGGTTAAGGCTGAGATCCCCGCACATATAGCGTCTATTCAGATTAATGAGCAGTTCAATAATACCGCCAACCTTGACTGGTTTTTTAGGGTCCTTGAGCGACGCTATGAGGTTCCGTCAGTTTTCAACGTTTCTAAGGAATCGAGAGAGCGCTTTTTGGCTGTTTCGAAGCGACGCGATCGGGAAGCTGTAGATATTGCTGAGGGTGAAGCGGTTGATGCACCTGAACAGTTTCAGGAGCAGGCTATAGAGGCTGCAGCGTTGGGTAGTCGTGTTGTAAGTTCCTTGTCTGAAGCGACGGGATTGGCAGCGTACCCATTACCGTTCAGGACGTTTAAAGGTAACCTTGGTGAAGCGGCGTCTTTGTTGGAAGAAACACTGGATTTAAGTATTTGGTGGTCAAATGACAGGATTTTCGTTTCGGAGAAAGCTAGGTTTTCTGTTGCAATCCCTAAGGTAAAAGGGTTGGGCGATGAGGTTAAGAAGGATCTCGAGGCGTTCGGCGCTGTTTCAGTCGCTGCTTCAAATAATACGAGTATGGTTAGTTATGAAGCATCCAGGTCTCTGAATGAGGAGGTGGTTCAGCCCTATTTTGAGCGGCTTGCAGGAAATCTAAATGAAGTGACGGTCCAGGTGGCAATGGTATCTGTGCTGATTACCGAAGAAAACGAAGTCGGTTTGGACTGGGATAAACTGAAATTTGCCTTTGGTGAGGAGTTTGTCGAGAATCTTGGGTCTTCTACTGTTAATGTCAGCGAAAGTGTTGGCGGAACGCAGGTCAGAGAAGTGTCCAATCTCGTGACTGGAGCGACTGACGCCTTCAAATTTCAGATGAAAAACGCATCTCTTTTTGGAGTGAACCGGCCACTAAGTATTGATGGCGCTTTGGGGTATATTTCCTCGGTGGCGAACTCAAGGACGGTTCAGCATCTAGAGGGCCGTGCACTGTCTTGCAATGAAATGAAGCTGCGCTCTGGTGAGAGTATTCCGTATGTCGCGAATATCAATAGTATCGTTGGCGCTAATAATGCGGGTGGCGGTGCTGGTGGTGGTGGCAACAATGTAAACGCTGTTGGCTCTGGTACAGAGACTGAGACGGTGGATACCGGGCTGACGATGTTGATGACGCCGTGTTTTGACGCTGACGGCGGCATGGTGACGGTTAATATGGACCTCAAGGTCAATGATTTGGTTCGGTTTGAAGAGCTGTCAGGCGGCAATCAGATCGGAACATTCTTGCGTCCGCGGATTAGGGAGCAAGAGACTGTAAACACGCTTCGCATTCCGGCAGGTCATTTGGCGGTTATGGGTGGGTTGCGTCGGACTGTTACGCAGGAAGATCGGAACGCGCCTCTTGGCATGTGGGGTTTAGGTCATAAGGCCAAGATTGGCGAGACGTTCGCTTTGTATGTGGTCGTTCGGCCGAGTGTAACGATTTATGAAAAAGAAGATTCGATTGTGAAGGTGTCGAAGCCGGTCGTGACAGAGACTCTGATGTCAGACGGATCTCGGTGGTATGCCGATGAGGCGTTAGAAGTAGCAGATAAAAAGCTTACTCCTGCTGAGCGCCGAAAGAAGGCGTTAGAGGAGAGCATTCTTCGGTTTGAAGATGATGAGGACAGTGAAGCTGTTGTTCAGCCGCGGGGGGGTAACTGATGTTTGCGAAAAGTTCAGGAGTTGGCAACAAGGGCGGGTCTGTAGGGTCCGCCTTAGCCGATGCATTGAAGGAAGATGTGCCTGTTAACTCGGAGGTACCTGATCTGGATGTGTCGGACGGTGACGACGCGCTTTGTCCCGGTGTGAATGCTGAGGAATATGAAGTAAATGCGGGTGAACTGGTGGCTACGCGTAGCGATGTCGGTGAAGACGTAGGTGATGAAGACGTAGTTGAGGAGCCTGTGGTGGAGGCTGTCGTCGTGGTGGCGGAAGAAGTAGAGGCGCCGACCGTTGTGCCAGAGGACAGAATTGTTGAGACGTCTGAGGTTGGTGAGGACGTAGATGGTCGTGGTAAAGGCTGGGATGGCCAGGAGCGCCGACAGGTAGGAGACCCGGTTGATATTGGGCCTGAAAGCAGGGTTTGTCCTACTGAGATTGATATTAAATTTGTACCAGTAGTCGGCAAGTTTAGGCGTGAGAAGAAAGATACGATCGCGTTTATGGCGGCGCATGCTGATAAGTTTCTGACGGCAGGAAAAGCGGCTAAATATTATATGCAGTCCTTTAGGGGCGGGTATTTCATTGAAGCGCATCTTGGCGGTGCATATAGACCGGTTGTCCCTGACCTGATAGCGAAGTTTGAAGAGAACGAGAACGAGATCGTTTTTGTTAAGACGGCCCTTGGGCGGTTTTGGGAAGTGCGCTTCGATCGGGGATCGGGGAGGTTTGAGGTTCTCTGTTTGCCCCAGCATAGGCTGCCACCGAAAGGGGCTGTTTTTGCGGAGCCGAGAAAGAAAGGCGTTATGAAGCCTTTTGAGGATACGGGCGCCGGGCTTTTGGTTGGTGGCGTAATAGTTGCTGGAATTGGGGTTATTGCTCTGGGCGTTAGTTTCTTTTTAAATATGACGGACCTGGATAGTTGGATGCATCCTCGGATGGAGCTCGGTGAAATTAGAGAGTTACCAATTCATCAATACACGAGTTTGGTGACGAAACAGGCCGAGCGGAAAAAAGTCAACGCGTTGGTTTATAAGAATCGCCGCTGGGAGATCGTCGTTGAGGAAGTCGGCGAGAAATCTATAGAGCAGCAACTTGAAGAAATGACGAAGGTGGAAGAGCCCATTGACGCTGTGGATCCGTTTGAAGGATTTGATCTTACCGAGGAACAAAAATCTGAGGTGCGGCGTATCGCCGAAGCTCAGGGAAGGCCGATTTCGGATGTATTCGAAGAGTACCGCAGAAATGTTTTGTCTGTTCGGAATTGAGTGAGTGGAAGTTTTTGAGAGGGTATTTGTATGTTGTCTAAAACACAAAAGAGGGCGTTAGGCGCGGTTTTGGTTGTATTCGGCGTGAGTTCTATAGCTGGTGCCTATTATGCCAGTGGTGATTTTGTGAAGAGGCAAAAAGACTCTTCGGAAAGCTACACGGTCGCGATGGATAAGTGCGTAGAGCGGATTGGCAAGTTTGATTTCGATATCATTGCCAAGGACAAGCGGCGGATTATTTTTGGCAGTGAAGGGCTCGAGAGCCCGGTGGAGCTCCTTGGGAAGAGCACGGGGGCGATTGTTTCGTGTTCGGGATGGGAGCTAGAGCGCTTTTGTATGGGGGACGAAGAGAACTGTCAGGTGGATGGTGGTTTGCGGGCAACTATCAAGCTTCGGAAAGGGGCTTATAGAAAAAGTTAAATAATACCCAATTAATTTATACAAAAAAATTGTAAATTTGAGAAAATGATTTAAAATCTATGTACGCCCTAAACGGACGATGGATGTTCGAGAGGGTGGGGCATAGATTAATAGGAGCACTGAGATGCATAATATGCTTGTCACGGTCGCGTCGATCATTCTCGGCGGTTTGACCACTTACTTTGCGATTAGCTACGCGGGTGATGTTTTCACTGAAGGTTCAGATTCCGCGAACGCTACTACACTGCAGACCCAGATGTCACAGATTGCATCTGCGATGGATCTGTATGCTACCAACAATAATGGTAACAAAATCACAAACTCGGCCTTTTCCGAGTTGACGTCTGGCGATTATCTTGAAGATGTGCCGGATGGACCAGACATCAACAGTAACAACGCTTCTGCGGGGTATTATACTGGGGAACAGGCAGATCTTTCTGCAGGTACCGAATTTGATGTGATTTTCTTCCCAATGGGTACGCATGCTGATGCCGCCGGTATCTGTGCTAAACTTCGCTCGAATGCAGGTCTTGCGTCGACTATTCCGCAGCATGACGGAACGAACGATGTTTCAAGTGCGCTCGACGGAAAATATGGCTGTTTCCAGGAGGATGGTACAACTGCTGTTGTGACGAACTCCGCTACATCTGGATATGTAGGCTATATGACTAACTAAGGGCTGAGATTGTCGTAGTTTTGAGTTGCTGTCTCAGGCAAAGGAAGAAGGGTAACGTAAGTTTCCCTTCTTTTTTTTTGTATTTTTTTGAGAAACATCTATAAAAAATACTAAGAGTTAGTGAAGGATTTTGAGATGATGCGATTAAAGACGCTGAACAAAGTCAATGGTTGGGCGAAAAGTAGGTGGTATCGGTCGCTGGATATGGCGGCTTGTATTGGTACGATTTTGGCCGGTCTATATTTTGAGACAACGTGGATGGTTTGGGTTGGCCTGGTGGCGGTAGTGTTTTGGTTTGAGTTACCTCATAAGGCCTTTAGGGCTGTGATACGCCGTAAAATGGTTCATCCGCGGAGGTAGAGCCTGATGAATATCAACCTGTTATTGGTGCTGATTTTGCTGGTTATGGTGGCTGTTGTCGCGGACTCTGTATTTAGTATTGCGCAGATGTCGACCCTTGCAGAGCATGTAATGAAGAACATGACTAGGATGGATCTGGTTACAACACAGGTTGAACGTTCGTTAGTGACGGACAGATGGACGGGCGTTAAGTATGCGCCTGCTGGTGTTCAGGGGCAAAACTATATGGAGTTGCCCGATATTGATCTGCCTAATGTAACGCCTTGGGGTGTGCCGTATCAATATTGTCCATATGCACCGGGACAGGCCCGTGGGTCTGGTACAACGGTCGCTGTCGCGGGGCCGGGTGGGTTTTCATATAACGTTGAAGTTAGTGATGGAAAAGTTGTTGGAAGTGATCAGTCGCTTGCAAGTGTTGCCGCTTCTGGTGAAATTTTGGCGCTGATTGTATCGCCAGAGACAATCAATGCTGCGATGCCGGATTGTGATGGGCTGAGTGTTGATAAGGGTATCTATAAGATTTCCGGTGGCATTGTTCGGGCGGTTAAGCGACCGAGTAGTTTCATGCAGATCTCGGAGAAACGAGCGCGCGTATTGAGGATGTATGTCACGCCTGATGGTACGGGCAGCGGGTCCTCTATGAATAATCCTATTAATTTGACGGACGCGTTAGAGTTTTTCAGGACGCGCGAGCCGAGCAAGATGGAGATTGTTCTTGCGGCAGGGACACATAAGACGCAGTCGAGGTATTTTGATGGAAGCTCAGCAGGTTCTTTGTCGCGTGGGACATTGATGTGGAGGGGGTTGCCAGGATCGAATATTGAAATTGTAAATTCGTCCGGCGGCGTTGTCTCTGGGGATTTGCTCCTGTCTGGGGACCATATTTTTAATGCGATAGATTTCAATACTGGGTCGGTGCGAGTTGTCGTAAAGCGTGGTTCTAAATTGCGGACGAAAGACACTATTATTGGTAGCTTGTTGGTGGAAGGCGGGACCGTCTTCATGGATGATGGGTATGTTGGTGACCTTCTGATACGGGATAATGGGAAGGTTTTAGCGGATGCCGTAGATATGGTTGACGTCAAGGTGCAAGGTGGTCGGTTGACAAGCGCGGGGACGTCAACTTGGACAGCTAGGGCCTCGGGTCCTTATGTCGTTGAGGTTTATGCTGGTGAAGTGATTGTTGAGGGCGATTTAACGCTCGTGACCGATTCGGGTGATAGCGGTGTTTGGGTGAGGACCGGAGGGCGGTTTGTCGTTGGGGAAGGTGCGAGCTTGCAGGCGTCAGCTGGTACCGGCACGATGAATGAAGGCGTTTATGTTTATGCTGGTGGCGAGTTCGTTAGCGATGGCGGCTATGTGAGTTTTCCGAGCGGTAGTAGCGCAGGATTTAATGTCGAGGGCGTGGTCCGGTTGTCTAGAACGAATATCCATTTTGGTGGAGCGTCACCTTATGGCGTACGCCTATTTAGAGGGGCGGAGCTCACAAACACTGGTGGTTCTAGCGTTGGGGTAGCCGGAGGCAGGCCTGTTATTGGTGTTGCTGAGGTGGCGCCGGCGATGGTCTACGGAGAAGGTGGTCGGGTTGTCGCATCAGGCGACTGCTGGGGCGGAGCGTTGTTCGATGATAGTCATGCGGGGAATTCAAGTGGTCATGCATCAAGAGTGATTACTAAGGCGTATGGTTCGACACTGTCTGGAGAAGAGAAGCTTGAAGAGGCGAGGCTAAGGGGTAATCGGGCCCGTAACAACAGTAACTGGGCGTGCATTATCGCGGGGTAAAATATGGCTGCTCTTGTTTGGACAATTTTGTATTTGCTTGTGGTGATTGGTGCTTTGACTACGGCTACCTATTATAACGGTCAAGTTCTGGCGATGCAGGAAATGGGGATCGAAAACCAGGAGCGAATGGAGAGGATTGAATCGGCTTTGCAAGCTGAGTTCCTCGACGAGCGTGATGGTGGTTTGGTTTATGCTGCAGCTGGAAATGATGGCGCAGACTATTATCATTTACCGGATGTAGATGTCCCGAGGACGACGCCGTGGGGGGTTCCTTACCAGTATTGTCCTGTTGCCCCTTCTGAAGCGGTTACGGGCTCGGGTTCCAGGGTTGAGGTGAGCGGTGCTAACGATTTCTCCTACAACGTTGACGTTGAGGATGGTTTTGTCGTTCGGTCTGATCAGGCGTTTAACACTGGGATTATGGCGGAAGGTGTAGTCGCATTTGTAGTTTCACCGGCTATCAACTCCAACGAGATGCCCGACTGTGATGGGGTTGTGGTGGCGGATGGAGGATTTAGGCTTCCCGGCGGTATTGTCGTTGCTGTTCGTCGGGATAGTAGTTTTGAAAAGGGTGACGGTTATAACGGTCGTACGGTGCGTTGGTTTGTAGCGGCGAATGGAACTGGTAGCGGTGCGTCGGTGACAGATGCGAGTGGGATTGATGCGGCGTTGAGGTTTTTTGGAGAAGCAGGTCCAGCTGAGATGGAAATAGTTCTCTCAGCTGAAGAGCATTTTGTCTCTGAAGAGTTTCTGAGTGTAGATGGCTTTACTGGCTTTGGGGCGCCGCAGAGGTCGTTGAAGTTGATTGGACCTGGTGCGACGCTTCGGGCGGCAGATAGTTCAGGTACAGTGGTAACAGGTACGCTCGACCTCGATGCGGACGTCGAGGTCGTTGATATCGTTCGTGATAATGGGCTTAAATTGAGAGTTGCTGCGGGAAATAACCTCAGGCTGATAAATAGTAATGGCGGGCCGGTCCTTGTGGATGGCGGATCACTGTTTGCGCGAAATAGTATCATTAGTGGCTTTGTGCAGAGGAAAGGCGGCGTTACGACGCTTGATTGGTCGCAGCTGCGCGAAGTGGATATTTATTCCGGGGATTTGATTGCGAGAGGTTATAGCCGCGTCTTCTCGGATACGAAACCCTACGCCTTGGAAGTTAAAGCGGGCGTACGGGTTATGGTAACGCAAGGTTTCGCGGTTTATGGGCGGTCTGGCCTTGGTGGATTGCGGGTTCATTCAGGTGGAGTTGTTGAGCTCGCCAACGGTGGATTGGATGTGCGGGTAGATGGTGTCGGTAGTTTGGCATATGGAGTTTACATAGATTCTGGTGGAAAGTTTTTGACGTATAAGGGTGGCGTCAATTTCATGAACTTTGTGAGTGAAGGTTTTAGAAATTATGGTGAAATTCGTTTGGTGGACACGCCTGTAAGGTTTGAGGCGGGTGGCACGACGGCCATTGTTGCTAGTTACGGTGCCAGGATAACGTTAGACGGTGCAACACAGCTTGGAGTGGGTACGTGGCGGCCGGAACGTGGGGTTTATGCAGATCACGCTGCGAAGATGACGGGTGATGGGCAGGTTAATGTCACGGGATGGTGTTGGGCTGGTAATAATTTCTCTTACGCTGGAAGCTCAAGATCTCTGATTTCATCTGTTAATTTGGGCTATGCGGATGAAGCCGTTAGGCGCGAGAAGATGATTACAAACCAAAGTGGTTGGTATTGTAATGTTTCTTAGGAAACATTGGTAAGGTTGCGACTAGTTTTTTAAAAAAAATCTGTGAAATATTGAAAACCTTTCTATATTTTTTCTGAGGCTTTATGCCGCTTGTAGCGGTTTCATTCCTTGCAAGGAAAAGAGATAGAAATGGCGGGTTTATTTTTTCTCGTATTGATCATGCTATCGTTCGCAGGTCTTGCGGCTGTAATGCTCAAAAATAACGGGGAAATAATTGTTCTTCAGGAGTACGGACGCGAGAACAGGCATAGGCTTGAAAGCGTTATGCTTGAGCTTGACGGGCAAATGACACAGGACCCATTGACGGGCATAGTGTATCCGCCAGCAGGGCGGGTAGGTCCTAATTACTATGAATTGCCTACCTTGAATACGTCAGTGATAACGCCCTGGGGCGTACCGTACCAATATTGTCCGTTTGCGCCCGGCCGTGCCCGAGAGAATTCCGCTACTGTCGTGACTGTCGCTGGGTCTGAAGGTGGCAGTTACAGTGTAGAGGTTGATGCTGACGGCCGGGTGATTTCAAGTGACCAGTCATTGTCGGTGCTTGCTGTTTCGAAGGAAGTGCTGGCGTTCGTTATTTCGCCGACGACGGATAGCAGGGATATGCCGGAGTGCAGCGACGTGAGGTACGTCGACGGCAGTTATGTGGTTTCAGGCGGGATCGTGCGCGTGATCACCAGAAAAGATGGTTTCATCGATGTTGCTAGGGCGGAAAGTAAAGTGGTTCGATTTTATGCGTCCGCTAATGGCACTGGTAGTGGTTGGTTGAAGGCGGATAAAGGGCACTTTTCGGATGCATTGAGGTTCTGGCGAAACAATCAGCCGCGGCATATGGAGATCATATTAGATACCGGAACACATATTGCCGATATTTCTGACTTTGCAGCCATTGAAGGTGTAGGGGGTGGAGATCGTATTTTGAGGATTGTTGGGGGGTCTAGTGATTTCAACGATACGGTCATTCAAGCTAAAAACGGCAGCAATACTGATGCAGAGGTAACTTGGGAGTTTTCGGCAGGGTTCGACGTTACCCTTGATCATCTGTTTGTTAGTAGCGGCGTTACTGTTTTGGCGTCTGGTGACAGTCGCTTTGAAATGATGCGTAGCAGAGTGGGGACGCTTCGCGCAAATTTAGCTGAAGTCGTGACAACTAATAGCTGGCTACGAAACGTAATTTTGTCTCATGGCACGGTGGCGGAGATGAGGGATTCGTCTTGGGTTTCGGCTGAGTTTTTTGAGGCGTCGGTGAGTGTCAATGGGTCTTCCGATTTATATGCCGGATCAGGTGAAGCATATGCCGCTGAGTTAAACGGCGGGACCATTGTTGTGAACGGTGCGCTGAGAGTGCATGCGGTTTCTGGTGGTAGAGGGCTTGGGATTTTTAAAGGCAATGTATTGGTAGGGCCTGGTGGCTATTTGCAGACACAGGGCGTCCAGGGTGCGTTTACGGAATCGGTGTTGATTAGGAGTGGCGGGCGGTTAAGCGTTGATCGCGGAACCTTTAATATTTTGAGTAATCCTGTTGTTGGAATTCAGCTGACCGGTGGAGAAGCGGTCTTGGAGGATAGCGTTGTCAACTTCGTAAATGGCGCTACAGCTGGTGCAAACGTGTTGGCTGGTGGGCATTTGAGGCTTGATGGATCTACCCAGTTTGGAACGGTGGGCGCTAAGCCGATAAGTGGAGTTGTGTCGAGTTCCGAGGCTAGAGTGTCTGGTTTTGGGGCGGTGATTAGGGCTGATGATTGTTGGAACGGTCAGATGTTTAGGCACACCGACAGCGGGATGTATGACACGCAGAATTCTAAGGTCTACACGGGTGTTAGCACCAATGAAATTAGTCAGCTAGAACGCTCGTTGATGACTGGTATCAACCAGAGCGAATGGTCTTGTGTCACGAGTTAGTTTGGGGAGCGTTCGATGACTGAATTAATGGTTTTTGTAATGTCGGTGGTGTTGGCGGCAACGGTCACTGTGTTGGCGCTTCACGATACTGGTGATGCGTATTTTGAGGCCGCTATTGCAGCGAAGGCGACGAGGGAGTTGCAGAACGGTAGGTCTATTATGGACGCCGTTCGCCTCTGGAAAGCTTACAATGAAGGTAATTTTCCTGACGGCACAGCTGAAGGTAAAGATCCTCTGCAGTTGATTGTCGAGGGCGGGTATTTGACACGCGTTCCTGACGGTTTGACTGAGAAGTGGCAGGTGGATGCGATCAATCGTGCCGCGTTGTCGACTATTGGTTCTGTTGGTGAAGAAGAGCCTTTGAAGATCTGTGTGGATATGCGTACGCGAATGCGGATGTCCAGTCCTGAGATAATTTATAAATGTGACGGTAGCGATGCGCCTGGTGGGGCACTCGAGACCAATGATCCATGTTGCATCGAGTAGGAGAGTGAAATGGGTGTTGATCAGGGTAACCTAGCAAAGTCGATTGAAGATGTTTTGGATGAAACAGAAAAGGAAGAAAGCTTTTCAGAGTTTCTGATTAGGAAAGGGTTTTGTTCGGTACCGCAAATCCGCGCCGCCAACTTTGAACGCGGTGTTACGGGGCGCAGCCTTGTAGATACGTTGAAGCAAAATCGTTATCTGTCAGATAAAGATACGCTGGTAGCTATGGAAAGCTACAACGCGGGTTCGCTTTCTTATTTGACTAGCTGGGACATTGCCGTCCCTAAAGAGTTGCTCAAAGAACATAATATCCTGATTAACGCGGTCCAGGAGGATCACGTGACGGTTTCAAGTACGGAACCTGAGCGGTTGGTTAGGGATATCGTCTCTTACTATTACCCCAATAAAGAGGTGCGGTTTGTTGCCTTTAGGGTGGCGCAGTTTGAGGAGTTTTTGGAGAAGCTGGAGCAACCTATTGAGGACGTGATTGTTGGCGGGTTGACTGGATCGCTGGAGGCGGAGTCGATCGTTAAAGATATTGAAGAAGATAACGAAATTCTGACTAATCTTTTAAGGCGCTGCACCATTTTTGGTGGTTCAGATATTCATATTGAGCCTAAGTCGGAAACCTACCTTGTGAAGGTCCGCTATAATGGTGAGTTAGTTCAGATTCATGAAGGCAGCAAAGATCAGCATAAGGTGTTGGTCGCGCAGCTAAAGGATAAAGCCTCCATCGATATGATGGAGGAGCGGGTTGACCAGGATGGTAGTTTCAGGGAGATCGTTGGCGACAATACGGTTGATTATCGTGTCGTATTAATTCCCATTGGACATGGTCAGAAAGAAGTTATTCGTATTTTGGATCCAGAGAATTCAACTAAGAAGTTGAATGAATTGGGTATGTCAGAAGATGTTTATGCGCGAATGCAGAGACTGCTTGAGCGACCGAAAGGACTGATCCTAATCATTGGTACGACTGGGTCGGGTAAGTCTACCACGCTAGAGGCATCCTATGGGGAGATAGATAGCTTAGGGAAAGCTATTTATGCCGCAGAGGCTCCGGTTGAGTATCATACGACGAATATCAGCAAAACTAGTAAGAACGATCTTGTTGGAATGACTATGGGTCGTATCACGCGTAGTTATATGCGCGGTGATCCTGATGTGATTTCAGTTGGTGAGGTACGTGATGAAGAGACTGCCAGAGGCATTGTAGATAGTGCCGAGACCGGTCACCTGACTATGGGTACATTGCACTCAGGGAGTGCTGCGGAGGCACATCAGCGCCTTGTAGGGAAGGGTGTTGAGGAATTGGCTCTTGAATCTGCGCTTTGTGGTGTTTTGTACCAGCGACTGTTCAAAACGACATGTCAGCATTGCCTGGGGAAAGGTTGCGCGGCGTGTTTCAATACAGGGTACGGCGGGCGATTGGTTTTTGCGGAATTGGCTTCCTTTAATACGAGGGAAGAGGTCCGTCGAATGGCGTCGGGTGAGACCTGGTGGCCGTCATTGTTAGATGATGGGTTAGAAAAGTTTGGTCGCGGATATACGGACGAGAAAGAAATGGAACGTGTGTTCGGTGATGAGTTGCGGACTGAAAGGGCCAATAGGTCAGAGCTGGAAGCTATCAGGTTGCATCTCGTTTCAGTTATGGACGGAGAGAGGCCCGTGCGGGAAGCGTTTGAATGTGAGGCGCTGAAACAGGTTGGGGCTACGGGCAAGTATTCAAAAGTGAAAGCCGCTCAGCGGATTCGTAAAGAAGGACAAGCAGCATGAAGAATATGATTATTACTCTCGCGGGGTTGGTTCTGGCTGCTGTTGTGGTGACAGGTGGCGCCGACTATTTCTCTACAGAAATGATCGGCAGGAAGAAGGCTTTGATTGAGGTCCAGACAGGGTTTGATCGTATTCAGCAAGCTCATATGGCCTACGAGCAGGCGAACGGTGTTGCTGTTGACGCAGGGTCGTGGAGTACTGAAATGAACCGTTATGGCGGTTTGCCTTCGAGTGTCAACGGATGGGGTTGGAGTTACGGGACAAATAGCGACGGTGAGTATGCTTGTCTCAGTGGAGTTGTTGGTAAAGCGGTCTGGATGGATGTCATTCGAGAGGCTGGTTTGCGGTTCAATTTGAATGAGGACCAGTTGCCGGATGGTTTGACAACGGATCAAATAAACGCTGAGAGAGCGCGGGTAAATAAGTACTTTGTGAATACAGTCTGTGGCGCTACTAGCAACAGTTATCCGAGCGGATATCCGGGGACGTTTGTCGCTACATACTGGCTGAGTAAATAATATGCCTAGATATGATGTGGGTGTAATGACAAGCGGCGGGATGGTCTACCAGGTCGTAAGCGCCGTAGATGAGAAACGTGCTAAGAGAATGGCTTCGAAGGAAGGCGAGGTCGTTGTCTGTAAAAAGAAGGCTGAGCTCCCTTTAAGTAAGAAAATGAAGATGAGCACTGAGGCTCGTTATATTTTCTTTGAACGTTTGGCGACGATGATCGATAGCGGTATCGGTGTGACAAAAGCGCTGAGATTAATCAAGAATACGTTTCCTGGTTCGACGAGTAGAGCGGCGTCGGGACTTCACGATATGGTGGAGCAGGGAGTGCCGTTGCAGGATGCGATCGCGGAAGATCGTCGCAATTTCCCGCAAGTTGTTTCGATGCTGGTTCGAGCGGGCACTCGGGGCGGTAAGTTGACGGACGCATTGAGAAATGCTGCTAAGTTTGAAACAGAGATGAATGAAGTCGGTAAACAGTCGCAAAAGGCGATCTGGCGAGGTCTTGCTTTTATTGGTGTTTCCTCAGGTATTTGTCTCGCGATGGTTTACTACTTTGGGCCTAAGATTTTGGAAGAGAAGTTTTTCGAAAAAGCGGGCCAAGTTGACGTAGGTGATTTTGAGATACTGGCGCTTGTGTGGGGTTGGAGTGGCGCAATAGTCAGTACTGTTATGTTGATGATTATCTTTCTTGCGACGGTAGGTCGGATTTCCTCACCGGTATGGGCGGAAAGCGTTTTGATGAAGATCCCGGCAGCGAAGCATATTGTATTGGCTCAAGACGCATTTGTGACAATGAAAAAGCTAGCGCTCATGTTTGGGGGCGGCGCTAGTGCGACTGAGGCGCTGTCGACAGCGATAGATGGTTCTAAGAAGGGTGTGTTGCAGCAGGAGTTGAAGGCTTCGCTTGATAAAGCACGAACGTCTAATCAGTGGGCGACGGAGCTAGGGAGCATTCATGCGACTGATAGGGCATCGCTTTTGACGGCTGAGGACAGTGCAAAATTCTCAATGGTACTTGAGAGTGTAGCGGAGCAAAACCAGCGTATTTATATCAACATGATGAATGTTGTCGGCCCTTCTCTCGAAGTGATTGGAGCTTTTGGGATGACGGCGGCAGGTATCGCAATTTTCGGTCTTGCTATTGCGCCAATTCTTGAGGCTGTGAAGAATGTTTTTTAGGAAAAGGAAGTAGATTATGAGCGGCATGCTGTCTGTGAAAACAAAGGAAGGTGGCCTTATTGGTGAGATCGGCGCGTCCGATTTCTTGGGGTATCAAAGGGCGGCGAGGCTGAATTTGCTGGTGTATGTACGTCAGGCGTTGAATGTGTTTCGAGTTGGGTATTCGATAGCTATTCAGTCTGTTTGGACAGCGCTTGTTTGTTTGCTTGTGATCTTTGTGGCTGAGGTGTACTCGGCAGGGGAATTGTCTGTATCAGCGATTTCTGGTTACGAAATTGGTGCAGACCAGGTGACGCAATGCTATTTGGTTATGGTGGGTTTGGTTTGTATCGTGAATATGGTGCTGGCGTCATTCGGAGTTATGCCTGCTGGTTTTAAGAACTTTTTTAGGCGGGAAGTTTTTAGAAAAATGGAAAACCGGTTTCCAGGCGTGAGCCAATTGAACGTGGTGGTTTCTAATAGCTGATAAAGTTTGTTGGGTGAAGAAGGTCGGGCTGAGAGGCCCGGCCTTTTTTATTGACTGAGCTGTGCTGATCTGGCGGCCATTGTTTGGTTTCGTTTTTCATCGATAGCGTCGAGGATGCAGGCGCCAGCTGTTGTTGTGGCCTCACCTTCTTGGTCCTCGATACAGCGCACAGCTATACCGCGGAGCTCTGATTGAGCTGCTACACGGGCGTAGTATTCAGCGGTAAGGTTTTCGGCTTTTAGAAGGAAGTAGAAGCCTACCAATAGTAAGGCGAGGTTTGCACCGCTGAGTGCGAGGATGATAGTGCTAGGCAAGACTAGGATAGAGTCTATTGGTGGTGCGGCTTCGAAGAGGGATATGAACTGCTCCGGGATTGTCGGAGGCGATTTGGTTTAAGTTAAGCGGCTATGGGACGTTCGTCCAGCATGGCATAGTAATATCTCTCAGCTTCTGCAGGTGGAATATTTCCGATTGGCTCCAGCAGTCGCCTGTGATTGAACCAGTCCACCCATTCAAGGGTGGCAAATTCCACAGCCTCAAATGACCGCCACGGCCCTCGCCGGTGAATGACTTCGGCTTTGTAGAGTCCGTTGATTGTCTCAGCGAGAGCATTGTCATAACTGTCACCGACACTGCCAACCGATGGCTCGATTCCGGCCTCGGCAAGACGTTCGGTATATTTGATCGAGACATACTGGCTGCCCCGGTCACTGTGATGAATGAGGCCACCACCAGCTACAGGCCTGCGGTCATGCAGAGCCTGTTCAAGTGCGTCCAGTACAAAGCCTGTGTGCGCCGTCCGACTGACCCGCCAGCCAACGATGCGTCTGGCGAACACGTCGATGACAAAGGCTACATAAACAAAGCCCTGCCACGTCGCCACATAGGTGAAATCCGATACCCACAGCATGTTGGGCGCGGGTGCGTGGAACTCGCGGTTCACCTGGTCAAGAGGACAAGACGCGGTCTTGTCGCTGAAGGTGGTGCGAATGGGCTTGCCACGAATGACACCTTGCAGTCCCATATCCCGCATCAGGCGCTCGACAGTGCAGCGGGCAATATCAAAGCCTTCCCGTCTGAGCTGGCGCCAGACCTTGCGCACGCCGTACACTGCGAAATTTTCCTCAAACACACGGGCAATCTCCGGCTTCAGTGCCATATCCCGTTGAGCCCTTTTTGACAGCTTTGACGGATCACGGCGGCAGGCCAGATGGTGGTGGTAGGTGGATGGGGCAACCTGCACCACTCGGCAGATCGGCTCGACCCCATAAACATCCCGGTGCTCATCAATAAAGCTGATCAGCGTCTGAAGGGGCGGTCGAGCTCCGCCTGGGCAAAATATGCGGAGGCCTTGCGCAGAATCTCGTTGGCTTGCCGAAGTTCCTTGTTCTCCCGTTCAAGCGCCTTCAGCTTGTCGGCGACCTCTGTCGGAACACCAGCCCTCTGGCCACTGTCCACCTCTGCCTTCTTGACCCATTCATTCAGGGTCTGCGGCACGCAGCCGATCTTGCCGGAAATGGATACGATCGCTGCCCAACGGGACAGATAATCGCCTTCGTGGGAAAATACCATGCGGACCGCCCGATCGCGGACCTCTGGTGAAAATTTGTTTGTGGTCTTGCTCATAATGGCTCCTTTTACTCAGAAGGTGGAGCCTCCGACAATCCCGGAGCAGTTCAGTGTAGCCCTTTAGGGTGATGGCAAGGGTATCTGCGTCGTGTTTCCGCTTTCGCGTTCGTAGGTATCCGTTGTGGAGAAGGGCATTAACTTGGCGGGTAACGCCTTCATTACCAAGAAACCATTGGTGGTCAGCGGCGGTAGGCATGGTGTTGGTGAAGCTGACGAGCAGTTGGGTCTGTTTAGCTGTAGGTGCCATGATTTGTGCCTTTATTCTGTTAGTTCATCTGGAAGATCTGGGGCGTCTGTGCGCCATCCTCCTTCGCCGGTTAGAGCGGGGAGTAATGAAAGTGCGTAAACTTCTTCGGCGGATAGGCGGATGCCTTTGTTTTTTTCAGCTGCTTTGGCGACACGATTGGCGAGTGCGTCTAATAGCTTTTGTTCGTGTTCAAAAGGGTATTCGTTTGACATGAAGTATCTGTTCGTTAGGGGAACGTTGTTTGGAATTACGGCGGCAGTTTTTGTGTGTTTTTGGGTGGCCTTGATAAGCCATTTTTGCCGTTGAAAAGCTAAAGGCTCGCTGGGTTTGCACCGGTGACGAAACGTGCGAGGCGCATGCCGGAATAAAGAGCAACTTGTGGGTTGCGCTGAAAAGCCTGTGTGCTTTTTGGGCCTGTACGGCCGGTATGGACGAAAATGCCTGTGGTTTTATGCATTTTGCATACATCGGCGAATTCGTCGATGTGTTTTGGGTTGATGGTGGCTTTGTAGCGTTTGTCTTGGATTAGGATGGAGCGGCCGTTGTAAAACACTTTGCCGTCTATTCCGCCGTCATTGCTGTAGGATGGGTTGCGATCCGTACGGTAGCCATGCTGTTCGAAGGCCATGATGATAAGATCTTCGAAAGCATATGGGTTGAGGTTGCGTAAGGTAGCGATGATTTTGGGAAAGTCGTTTTTTGGATCTAGTTTTGAAAGATACGTGAGTGTGTTGCGCGCTGTTTTTTTGTGAAGAATGTGAGGGGATTGTTTGGACTTACGGGGGCGCCGGCGGCGTAACCGTTTTAGTTTGCGGGAAATGAAGAATAGCGCGAGAAGTGCGCCAGCTAATTGACCGGTTTCTTGAGGTGATAGCACGAAGAGGTTAGCCAGCAAGTTGACAGGCGTGGCCGGTTTTTAGGCGTGTGATTGGTGTCAGGCAGTTGTGGGCCATACAGTTTTCAATAAATTCGTCGTTATTGAGAAGGATGTCGAAATCGTCATTTACAGCGGTTTTGTCTAGTTTACCTATTTGGTGTAGGGCCAGGCGGAAGAAAGTGGATTTCTCAATCGAAGGCGTTTTGGAAGCGAATGCGAACCAGTTAATGAGTGGTTGCGTGCCGTCGGTGGTATAGGGAATAAATTTCTCGTCGTTGGTGAGATTAAGATGGTCTGCTGTTTCAAGTGGGAGAATCTTGCTCGTGAGCGGTTCGAAGGTCCAGATCGACGTTGTTGGATCATAGGAAACGCGGACTGGGGCGATGAACCTGGTTATGTTGAGAATTGCTGGAAATGGTGTGCCGTAGTCTTTGGCGTATGTTTTGAGCGTTTCAAAGTGCTCTTGTAGCTGTTGAGGAACCTTGTGTATTTCGTCATCCGAGATCGTTGCGGTTTGGTTATTATCCAGTAGCGCAAATAGATCCAGTTCGCAGATGGCGTCAAGTAAAAGGTCCTGACAATTTGACTGTATGAGCGAAAGGGCACGTGTTGTTGCGACAGATTTGATATCGAGCATAGAGAGGCTCGCTGATTGGTTCTGGAACATAGGTAACCCCGGCATTTGTGAAAATTACCGGGGCAGTTTGAGAAAACTTTGAAGGTATGTCAACTAAATTTGTGAAACTTTGAGAAAATTTGTTAGCTGGTAAATGGTGTGGCCGGGGATACGATCATTTCGACGATCCAGTGTTCTAGGATGTCTTTGTTTTCTATGGTGTTTTCTTCTTGTTGAAGAACTTTGACGCCAGTGGCCGTTGTTTCGATTTGTAATCCCAAAAGGACTGAATGGTCCTTCGTAATGATCATAATTCGGTTTTCGTCCTTGGGGATGTCGTTTGTGTTTACGATAAGGATGTCATTTAACGAGTAAAGCGGATGCAGTGAGTCTTCAGGCATCTTGAACGCAAGGTGTTCAGCTTTATCGGGCGTCAGTGAGATATTGCCGACGGTATCGTTTGTTTGCTGATATGTTTCTTCCGGAGATTTATCACTGGCGCTTGTTTTGACTGTCAATTTTTTAACAGGCAGTTGGGTTTTTTTCGCATGGACCTTTTGTGGTAGGGGTGCGGCGTCGTTCATTGCGGAAGTATACAAGTTCGTTAATAGTCTAGCGGCAGCGTCGAGTGCTGCGCTAGATAGAAGGGTATCTGTTTTTGAGCCTTCTAACTCCAAGAGCGCCGATACGTTTGTTTTAAGGTGCGCGGCGAGGTCGTCAGTGGTGATTGATTGGTCTGAGCGGATGTTGCTGACGGCTTTAGCAAGTGGAGAAGGTGATGCTTCCAGAACGGTTTGTGGGGGTATCGGAACAAGTTTAAGGTCTGGTGCCTTCTTTTGAGGCTCAGCGGCCTCCGCATCTGGTGCAGGGCTAGGTGCAGGTTCGGCAGGTTTGTCTTCGAGCTTGCCGTATAGAAAGAATTCTGGGGAGGCGGAAAGATAATCTGCCACTTGTTGAAAGTCGGCAGCTGTGAGCTTTTGTTTTCTGTCGAGCTCCAGGTGATAGTAGTTGCCGTATTTTATCGGTGTACCGGTCGGATTTTGCTTAAGGAAGGCATCGGCGACGTTTTGGACAAAATCTGATTTAGATAGCTGCATATATTCACGTACAGCTTTGAGGCGGCCGCCTGGTGTCGACGCGTGGCATTTGCTGATGTCAACGTCTGTAGAGAGGTTAGCGATCTGGGCGAGGGTTACGTCGAATATTAGAGCGATGCGGTCTAGGTTAGAGGGGTTTTTAACAATGCCTCGCTCAATGTTGTCGATTGAGGAGGGGCTGTAACCGGTCGCTGTGGCTAGTTCGTCGATCGACAGACGCTTCAGAAGCCGCAGGTAGTGGACGCGTTCGCCAAGGGTTTTTTTCTTGAGGGCTTGTGTGTTTGTCAGGGGCACACTCTTGTCTGGATGGATGTTCAAAGCTTGGAAGAGAGCGATCTTTGATTGTAGGGATGCGGGTTGGAGCTGTTTCTCTATTGAGGAGATGGTGTTGTAGGTAATGCCAGTCTTTTTTTGGAGGTTGGCATAGGTAAGGTTTTGGTTCTTACGGGCAGATTTTATAGCCTCAGCGACTTTAATGTCGGTTTCTGAGAGCTTTTTGGTCTGTTTTTTGGCTGTTTTTGCTTCTGCCATGTTTCGATCCTGATTTGGGTAATTTTAACCCTTGGCCTTAATTGTGTGTTTTAGAAGCCGATTTATCGGCGGTTTGTTAAAAAATATAGAGTTCTTTTCAAATATAGCGAGCAGCCTATTGGATCGGCGGGGAATTTTCAAGTTGGGTGATAGACACTAAAAAGGGCGCCAAAAGGCGCCCTTAAGGTCTAGTTGATGAAAGTGTTTGTTAGCGGGATTTAGCTGTCGACTTATTTGCTGCAGCTACTTTAGCAGAAAATATGCGTTGGTTGAGGTCTTGGGCCCCTATGTGGGACTTCCCGTCGATGGTGAAAGACGGCGTTGACCTGACATCGTGGGTACGGGTCATATATGTGTTCCGCAATAGATTTTTGGTAACGGTGTCGGTGTCCATTTGTTCGATAAAGGCCATGCCGTCGATATTTGCTGCAACCAGGACATGCGATGTAAAGAGGCCGTCCAGTTTGCGATTGGAAGTAGCGAGGAATTGGTCGAGGCTGTTTTTAAAGCCCGTTATGCCAAGTTTGCCTGCGGTTTGTAGCATCAGCTGGTAATATTCATCCGGAGTTTTGACGCGCGTCATTTCGGTAAGTTTTGCGAGATCAAGGCCGAATATGTTTGAGAACTCGGCAAGGTGATGCGAATAGTTTGCTGTCGCTGGATCACGCTGATGCGGCATGTCATATAGCATAGTGATGACGTCCGGAGTGAATTTGCCCATCTCTGAGATGGCTAGAAGCATCCGTGTTTTGAAGATTGAATCGTGCCCTTTGAAAGGGGCCGATACATAAGTCACGCGAGCTGAGCCATTTTTCTGGGACGCGTAGATTTGCTCGTGGGCTGAAATACAGGCCGGGCAGTTAAAGTCGAAGAATTCTACCAGGTGGACAGGTGCGTTCTTTTCGCCTGCGACGGCGGCAAAAGTCTGGTCAGGATCGGTAAGATAGTGACCGTATTTTTTGAAATTTGTTTCTAGTGTCTTGAGAGAGTTTTCGTATTCAACCTTGTCCGCGCTGTATAGTGCGTCGCGGATTTGTAGCGGATTGTCGGCAATATATTTGGCGATTGCTTGCTTGAACTGTGGTGATGCGACGATCTGTTCGATTGTAAGGTCTTGGGCTGTAACAGCTGTAGAAAGTGGCAGAGCGAGTGCTGCTGCGAGTGTCAAAGATTTCAGAGTATTGAGCATTGAGGTACCCTCTCAAAAGATTAATTTGATAAAGTTATGCGGTTGGTTTTGAAAATAGTCAAGAAATTTGAGAAATATTTTAAAAATATCACTGTGTTGTGATGCATATGCTCGTGATGTTGTCGAGTTGTGAAACTATTTGGTGGCGAGGGTGGCCGAGGCTTGTGAGGATGTCGAGAATGGTTACGCGGGCGCGCGCTTTTTCAATGTTTTGTGAAGGATGGTATTCAATATTTATTTGGGTTGGGCCGAAGGTAACGTCCTCGTTGTGGATATAGTAGGTTGAGCCAAAAGGAGTGAGTTTGGTTAGTAGCATGTTGAGAATGGGTGATGCCTGCGCGAAAGGAATGGCCTGGTGCCGTCTTTGCTCTTGGTCGTATGTGTGGACAGCGAGGAAGCCGCCGGCGGCCTGTGTGTCTGTCTCACATGTTACATTGATGTCAACTGGCGTTGAAAAGTGAGTGGCTACGAAGGAGCCAATCGCGTCTAGTGCCTTGTTGAAGGTAGTTTCATAGTCCCATTTGTCGAATGAGATGCGAGGGTGTAGTTGATGAAGTACCTCGTGAGCGAAAGCTTGAGATATGGTTTCAGGATCATTGTCGTGTTGAAGGAAGAAGGTAATCAGGTCTAGGTTATCGGGCAGATTGAGCTCGAAAGGCACCGATCTGGTTTCACCTTTGTTGGTTTCATGACGGATCAGAGGGCGCGATAGCTGCTGGACAGGTTGGATGCCGCAGTTCTTAGTGCGTGGGTTTAGGGAAGAACGGGCCATTCCAGTCGTAATATGGTGCAAGAGAATTGTACCATCAAACCTAAGTGTATAGCGCCATGAGTTGTGGTGGTTATTTGGGTCTGGATCTGTCATTTCTAGAAAAACCTCAGATAGCTTGTCCTGATCCAGGCCGAACACGTCGGAGTGTTTTAGGCCTGCCGGAATCAGAGTTACCTGTGGTTCTGGTTGAGCGGCAGCTGTAGTGCCTGCCGAGTGATTGGCAAAAGACTTTTTAAACATGACGACCCCTATCTGTGAGGAGAATATCGATCGCTTTTTTTTAGGTCAAATCTTTATTGATGTGGTTTTGGAGAAGGTAATGGGCGATGTCGCCAGCTCTACCTTCTCCAAAATCAGATGGAAGGGCTTCTGGAAGGTCGATAGTGGACGCTTCGAAGGTGATGTTATGTTCTGCGTTGTTTGGCAGGATTGTCGCGACGTCTTGTTCGGTGAGGTTGCTTGGATGATAAATGACATTCGTATCCTTGAGGGCCGCAGTAAGCATGGGGGCTGCGGCGTTTAGAGGTACGGTAAAATCGAGAGTTAGCGGCTTGATTGTGTCTGCGTCTGGTAGCGAATGCAAAGATGGGATCTCAGAAGCCGAGATGTAAAATGCTTTGAAATAGTATGGCGCTTCCAACGTGACGAGGTGGAGTGTGTCATCTGAGAATTTCGCTGCAGCTAAATATCGTTTTTTTGTCATCGTGATACCGTTTGTTGTTGTTGTGCATGCATTCTTTGCATGATTGGCTCTGCTTGTTCTGTGTTTTTAAGATGCTGATGTTGTTCGTTCAATGATTTGTTGTGACCGTTGGTCCAATAAGTGGCGAGCATATGGTCGGTATATCGCCCTTTATCGTTAGGTAGTATGGATGAGCGCGTTTCTGGCGGTTCGCGGGTTTCCATGCTGGTAATGGTCTTTTGGTGGTCACGCATGAGTTCGCGTTCGATTGTGAGCATGGCGGTTGCGTCGGCGCGCGCACCTGGAAGGTTTACGTCTTTAAATTGGGTGAGCGGTTTGAGTTGTAGTCGGTTACCTGATTTTTTATCGGGTTGTGCAATGAACATTCGGTAGTGTTTTTTGTCTTCTAGTTTGGCGTAAACGATACCTTTGCCGTAGTTGATTGCAAAGACAGGCCTGTCTTTGATTTTGCCGCCTTTTACATGGCGCCAGGGGTTGTAGTGGCCTTTTGGGGATCTGTGTGGGAGATAGAGGCCCTTTTCGGTGATACGCTCATCTTTTAGTTTTTCGCGTTCTTTGGCCCGGTAAGATTGGATTGGCATGGCGGCTTCGACTGGGCCATGCATGTATAAGGCGGCACCATAATCTTCAAATGTGGGGGCTTTAGAAGGGTTGTTTGGGTCGGCACGCATGACGCGGCCGGTCATTTGCTGGAGTTCTATGTAAGAGAGGGTTTCTTTGGTGTTGATAGCGTGTTCAGAGGCAGGATTGTCAAAGCCTTCTGTGATCATGTCGACACTAACGAGAACGTCTAAATTATTGTCATGATAGTTTTGGATATTCGCAGAGGCTTGCGGATCTTTAGAGTGGACAGATTCTGCGTTTACTCCGGCGGTTTTTAGAAGGCCTGTTATCTTGTCAGCGCTTTCGATTGTTTCCGCGTAGAAGAGGGTTTTTTTGTCGCGCGCTTCGTTAAGCCAGTTGTTTACGACGATTTCATGAAAATTGTCAGGGCGGAGGGCTGTGAGTTTTTTGTTTAGGCCGTCCGGGGTTTTTCGTTCCGCGGCATCCTTATAGTGGTCATTGATAATTGTGCGTGTAGTGAAACCATTTTTTCGTGAAATGTTGCGCTTTACAGAGCGTGGTTCCAGGATTTGACCGGCGGCAATTAGATCGGAGAACGCGATAGTATGTTTGGGGGCACCATCAAAAACTGGATGGAGAGACTTGGTTTCTGGTGGGATGGGTGTAGCTGAATACCCTGTGACCTTGAGATCAGGGTTGAGTGCTACAAGCCGGTCAATGATTTTTGCGTAAAGCGCTTTTGATTTTGGATCTGCGGTAGCGTGGTGAAGCTCGTCGATATGGAGATGGTCTATTTTGGGTAATGAATCGAGGTTGCTTGCAAGTGTGTTCACGATAGCGAAGATGGAGTTTCCGGAATAGTCGGCGTTGCCCTCCAGTGTTTTGGATTGGTCAGTTAATCCGGTCCATTTGGTGAGTGCTTTGGCGTTGTCGTTTACAAGGTCGAGTGAGGAATGCAGGACCAGTTGCTTGGCCGCCTGTTCTCTTTGGTTTTGGATGCCGAGTGAGAGGATGCGTGTCTTACCGGCGCCTGTGGGCGCTTCGAGAATTGTAGTAGTGGCGCCCCACAAATGATCTTGTTTGATTTGTTCTGCGGCTGCGTCTTGAAGAGCGCCTGCGGCTTTATTAAACATGTGAAATCCTCGTTTGAGAGGATAAGTTTAAAAAATTACCAACATTCTTTCAAGATAATTTGAGAAAATTAGAGAATTTTGATGACGTGGCCAAAATTTGGTTCTTTTTCTGGATATGCATAGGCGGGGACGGCCCAAATGACGGGGAAGTCGGGTATTGATATTGGTAGTTCATCTTGTAGATCAGTAAAATAGACAAGTGCATGAGGTGGGTTTGGCGTGTTTCCGACTAGAGAGAATAGGCGCCGGTAGTTTGTGCTGCGTCCTCCTTTAAGGGTGATGTCGTCGTAAGGCGGCTGTTTATCTTCGATATATTCTGTCAGGGATTCATCGAACTGCGCGATGTCTATTTTGGCCTTCGTTTGGTGTGCAATTTTCCCTACTTCGTTGATAACAGTGCCTAGTAGAGTTTTTGGCATTGATAGTGATGTGTCGATTACGAGTAGAAGGCGATGGGGCGCCTGGGGTTTGATGATGGCCGGAGTGTAGGGTATGTCGTTGGACTGCTTCGATGCCAGGTAGCGGCGCGATGGGCGGTGATAGGAGAATGCACGGGTCGTTTTGAGAAAAGGATGGAGTGTTGATGTCAGCTCTGCAGCCCAGTTGATTGGGAGGGCGTGGGTTTTGGAGGTAGGCGAAAGGTCCGTCGGATTAACCAGTGCGTTTGAGGCAGAGATCATGTTGGACGATATCTCTCTAGTCAGATCTGCGACAGACTGGTCGGGGCGTTTGCATTCTATGATATCTAGTTTGGGGTCGCGAATATCAGCTATCAGTCGGACCATTTCTGCCGGTAAGTCGACTGTTTTGTTTTTTCGGCTGTGCTCAATGGCAGGTTCGATGAGGCTGTAGAGTTTGTCGGCTGTGTATTGGCTATGCTCGATATTATCTAATAACAGAGGACGGGGAATGTTAATGTTCTCGTCAATTTGGTGCAGTCTTTCGTATGTGTCCTGGAGTGTAGCTATGAGTTCGTCGAAGAACCATATCTCCGATGGGTCTGGGATTTTGACGCTGGCCTCTAGCGTGGGGTTATATAGCGTAGCGGTATAGATAGCGGTGTTGATAATGGCGTCTGCACAAATGTTATAGAGTTTCGGATTGAAGTCAGGTTTGGCACGCTTGAGGGCGTGTATACGTAGTGGATGATTATGAAGTATGTGAAATAGTTCGTGGATGTAGATAAATGCCTGATGTTCGAAGTCCATCATAAAAAAGTCAGGGGCAAATACGACTTCATTTTGGGTGACATAAGACAGCAGTGGAGAAATAGCATCGATTTTGTGGTCGATGCCAATTATGTCAGTAAAGAGTACTGGCAAGGTGTCACGCACGTAGGCCCTGAGCGGCTGATGCATGGATGTATCTAGTTTGTGCTCCATGCTAGTCAGGTGCGATATGCTTCAAGACGTCAGGATCGTTGAGAAAATCGTTAATTAAGAGGCTTTCGGCTTTCGCGATGAGCAGAGAGATTTGGGAGGTCCTGAAATCCTCTAGCGAGTGCGGGTCACGGTCTTCAATTGTTTTGAGGTCCGTGATCAGTGCTAGGGCGTTGTATGCGGACTGAGTATCTTTTGCGCTAACGTTTGTAATGGCAAGTGTAAGCAAGGCACGTATCTTTTGGAGTGTCGTTGGCATTGCCTGTTGGCGTTCTTTGGTAGAAAGCGAGTATAAGTATGCTAGGTCTGGGAGATCGGTGGCTGTTTGGCAGTAATCTACAAAACGGGTGCCGGTTTCGATACCGATGCGGCCGCTGATTAAAGCGCTGAGTTGCTCGGTGCTCCTATCGGGAAAAAGAGAAAAAAGGTCGGACACGTGTTCCCAGGCGCGAGGTGTGGGCATGAGAAGATCCTTGCCAGCATCTTTCGAGCGTTCCAGCAGGGCTGGATTTTTTTCGAGGAAGCTGATGACCCTCTTGTCCAGTGATTTTGCGCGTGCGTATTCGAGCCAGGGGTCAATTTTGGCGACCAAGAGTATGTGATAGAATGTATCGGCGGTTGCGCGATCAAATGGATTGATGCGTGTGCCATCATGAGTGAGGTTACCAGCGGCGATAATGTACATGTTTTCCGGTAACTTATGGGGGCCGCTACGACGGTCTCTGAGGATTTGGAATGAGGCTTTGACGACGAGGTCGTCGGCATGAGTGATTTCGTCGAGAAATAAGATGTATTGCTTCTCGGAGTTCTGGTCAGGGATAATGTCTTGAGGGCGTGTATAGGTGGAAACATTTTTCTCGTGATCAATGGTTGGAAGGCCGAGTAGGTCTTCTGGTAACCTTGAGCCAAGGCGGACGTCTTTGAGCTCGGCGTTCATGTTTTTGGCGAGCTGGTTGACGATGGTGGATTTGCCGATACCTGGTGCCCCGTGGATCATGATCGGTTTTTTGCTCTTGATCAGAGTTGGGAGAAGCTCGATGAGAGTCGCGGCATCCATTTCCTCTAAATTATAGTTCATCTGGGTTGCCTTTTCTGTGAATGGAATTGAGGGCGCGATTGATGTGCGTTTCAGCGTCCTCGATGGTGAGAAAGTGCGCGTATTCCAGATTAGAGAGAGGGTTTGTCTGAGAATGTATTAGGGGCTGGCCATCTTTGGTTTTGAAGTAGAGCATGTAAGTACCGTTCTTGAGTTCCATGCGAACGTCGACGGAACCAAAGGGATATTTGAGAGATTTGATGGCAGCTTCTGGTTGGTTGCCCCATGTTTCGAAGTTTTGCGTACGAGTTGTACGCGTAGTATCGAGCCAGTGGTCGAATGCGACTGGGTTTTCGTGTACGGGGCCTGATTTATAGAACGCGGTGATGGTCATGTTTCGAATATCGTGTTTGTTCCGGCAGAGGTTTTTTCTGTTGTATCAAGTATCGAGAAGAGAAAAAGACGGGAGATATGTTGGTCTTTGTATTTTTTCTTGTCAAAAATGAAAGATTACAAGATCCTTTGCTTTGATACGACGATACGTTGCATTTAATAACCCTGTAATAGTATAGTTATTAGAAAGTAATTATGGTGCCTTAGGATTAACATTTAGTTGCTATGCATTGCTAGTCAACTGTTGTCCTGTGGTTCTTTTGTCGCGGCAATTTGATTGCTCTAGACTGGTGACTTTTCCCATTTTTTTGATTTAATTTTTTCTGAGGGTGTGTTTTTGGGTTGCCGTAATGAGTGGTGCGGCGGTATTTTTTTGGTTTTTTGGGATGGAATTGTCAGGGCTAATTTAGTTGGCGATAGAGGTGTAAGTTCTGAAGGGATTGTGCAGCTACTGTGTAAACCTATTTTGTATTGGTGGCTGGCAATGGTCGGTTGTGAGCGCGGTTGATGAGGTATTCTCGCTCGTTTCCAATAACCCAGACAGCAAACATGTTTGATCCATCGTCGTCGAGGCGATGGTCAACGGTTTCTTGACCGCCCGTGAGTGGGAGCATGATCTGTCCGTCGTTCCAGTTGACGATAATTGCGAGACGGGAATTGGTGATGCAAATCCCATTGATCAGGGGTTGATTGTTTTGGCACATCGGTAGGTCTAGTGTTTCTTTAACAAGGACCTTTGTAGGTATTTCTTGGTAAGGCAAAAGCTGATCCATCGTGGGGAACATGTTGATGTACTGCATTGATTCAACCCAGCTGTTTTTTGCTCGGCTTCTGCTGTAGAGCCAGATGACACGGATATGGGGGGTTTCTGGATTAACGTTCCACTCTTTGGAAAGTTGGTCATGGCGTTCCTGAGAAAAAAGGGGATGTTCCTGGATTGTTGGAACGCTGGGAATGATATTCGAGCAGCTCGACAGAACGAAGGCTAGGATTAGCTGTAGGGTAAGTTTCATTTGAAGTCTCTATGGAGTGGGTAAGAGTTTTGCAAAAGGTATATCTGGTGAGGAAAGAATGCAACTTTGCTTGGCAGAAGCTAGAACATAATATACCTTATGTTCTAGCTTATTAGGCGATAGGGTTTGAAATGGTCAAGGATGGTTCCGAAATCTCTGTAGTAAAGCAGACTGATAGAATTGGGTATCAGGTCGTTGTTCCGTTGGTGTTTACTGAAGCGGGCGAAGCGTTGGTAACGTGCTTTCAGGAGTTCTTTTTAGCTGAGTTCAATAACGGGAATACTCGAGAGGCATATGGCCGAGCGATAATAGGGTTTTTTGATTGGGCGAAAGAGGCTGTTCCGGAAAAAGACCTATATGATTTTGAGCCGTTGGACGTTGTAGGTTGGCGTGATTATTTGCAGGAAAGGTTTGCTGCAGCGACCGTGGAGTTGCGTATCTCGGCTGTTCGAAGTTTGTTCAATTGGTTGGTGCTGCATCAGCATCTGTCAGTTAACCCGGCTAAATTGGTTAAGGTAACGCGAGAAAGGCGCAAGGTCGGTAAGACGCCGTACCTAGCGCCAGCTGAAGCGCGTAAGCTGCTTGATAGCATCGATGTTGAGAGAAATGTAGGCGGTAAAAGTGTGCCGATTGCTTCGGGTTTGAGGGATCGCGCACTGATCTGTGTAATGTTGTTTATGTTCGCGAGGATTTCGGCAGCTGTTGGAATAGACGTCAAAGATGTGAGTGTGCGGGAAAGACGTCTGTGGATTTTGTTAAGGGAAAAAAGAGGTAAACAGCAGGTGCTGCCATGTCATCATCTTCTGGAGCGGTATGTCCGCGCCTACATTGATTATCTGAAGACGGTAGGGAAAGATGATGAAAATGGGGCCCTCTTCCGTACATTGGATTGTAGGCGTCAGATTACGGATCGAAGGCTAAATCGAAGTGAAGCCTGGTATATGGTGCAACGGCGGGCGAAGAAGGCTGAGGTTTCTTCGAAAGTGTGCAATCACACATTTAGAGCAACAGGGATAACGGCTTATCTGTCAAACGAGAACGCGCGTTTGGAATATGCTCAAGAGATTGCGGGGCATGCGGATCCAAGTACGACGCTTATGTATGACCGTAATAGAGAGACGATTCATCAGGCGGAGGTGGAGCGGATTGAGATCTGAAAAATAGGTCGAAGAGACGGGTCGCGAAAAACTGAGGGACTAGTTAGGGTTTAGTTGGACAGTCATTCTTTATGTAGGCGAGGCGTGCCTTTAAGGCATATTCAATTGCCTTGTTGAGATCGTTGGTTTCGTATTCATCGATCGCGTCTATTCCATCCTCTTTTAGGATTGTGGCGCTGAAGCGGGTAGCCATCCATGGTTCTCGTTCATTGGATTTTTCCGGGTATATCCAGATAGCTGAGATACCGTGTCGGCGACCTTCGACGGGTAGCAACCAATGAGGGGCGCCTTCGTTGATCCAGGAGCTGTCAAAAAAGCCTGCGGTTTCTAGTGTTTGACGGATTTCTTTAGAAGGTTGCCAGCTTTCGGGCCAGGCTCGAAATCCAAATCCATCGTTAGAATTTCCTTTCACGGGAGTCTCCATAGGTTGTTGTATTGTTTGAAATGTCGGTTGGTTAATGTTCGACGGGAATAAACTCGAACTCATGAGCCGGGCGATTTAACCGGTGCGTTTCTTCTTCGGCGAGTTCTCGGGTGTTGAAGCGCTCGGCATGTTCGAGTTCGTCATAGTCGTCGTCCTAGCCGACATAGACCTTGGATGGAATGTGTTGGATGATGTATTTCATGCGGGTTCCTTGGGTGGGGTCGGTTGTTGTAATTTTATGCAGCTGCAATACTTAGTCCCGTCCGGGCAAGTTTTGTCATCACCCGTTTCGCATCGAACTTTGATAGCTTGAATTTACGATTAGGGCGCTCCAAAGCTACCGCAAGAACAAGAAGTGCGTACTTGTTTTCAGAGATTTGGTAGGGACCATTATCTAGCCGCGGATAGATGTACCGACATTTTTTTGTGACAACAGTACCATCACGAGTTTTGTTGATCGTTACAGGGTTGCTGTCACGGTCCAACAGCGGTCACCTTTGAGTTTGATCTCCATGCGTCGACGAAAAACATAGTTTGCCAGAGCGATATTGCTCCAGATTTTGAGAAATTTCTTGAGCGGTAAGGTTTCCAGATCACCATAGCCTGCGACGCAGTTTTGAAAGAGTGTTTCTAGGCGCGGTAGTTTGGTGATTTCGATCCATTCAATCTCATCGGCGTTAAGTAATGAAAGCTGTGTCATTTTCTCTCCGAAAGTGGTGGCCGGTTGGATTTTAGTGTTCAAAGAGGGGGAATATGGCTGAAGTTGGTGCGTCTCGGTCAAATTCGATAAGGCGGTAGCCCTCGGTTTCGGCCCATTTCAGTATGGTTTTGAGCGAAGAACTGTGGCCGTGCCGGAGGTTTGAGGTGGGCGAGTGAGGATCGCTTTCTGGGTCAGGCGCATATAGTTTTATGAAATAACCTGGTGTTCTTTCCATGACCATCCACTCATCAGGGTCAGAGGCAGCGTCGCTTAGTTGAGTGATGTCTTCAGGCGTAAGGTGAGAAGTGGAGAGGACGGTGGCTTTGTATTGTTCTAACATATTGTGCTCCTGTAACGGTTAATTGGGGTTGTGTTTTCTGAAGTGTGTGCTGTGTGTTAAGCGGCGCGTTTATATTTACGTTTTGGGGTAACAAACTGGCCGATAAGATAGCCGTCGCCGTAGGTGACGATGTCTGTTTTTCCAAGTGTTGCTTTGAAGCCCTGTTGCATTGAGAGGGCCATGCTTTTTTCATGCGGCCCGTGATAGAAGCTTTGAAAATTGGGGCTTTGATGGCGAGCTGGAAAGTCTTTGTCGGTTAGTGGGTCGTTGAATACCCGCGCGCAGGTTTCTGCGTCTAGCCATGGGTGTAGAGCGTACCAGTTGTTGTTCATGCCGTAGGTTCGGTAGCCATGGCACTGGTTTATTATTCCAGAAAGGCCGCGGTCTTGAAGGTCTTTGATTGCCTCTTCAAGGCTTGAGCGAATAGGGAACGTTCGATAAGGATCTGTGGGTTTTGTGTCTGGTAGAATGTAGCTGTAATCGCTAGATGTTCGCATCTTGGCTTGGAAGTACCAGGTAGTTTTTCCTTCTGGTAGTGGTTGTTCTTTCATTAGGTATACGTATGGGGGTAAGTGTTTCTCATTCATGAGGCGGGCTCCTGGATTATGCGACATTTTTGGTTGCGTGGAATGGCTTCATTCGCTCAGTCCATTCGGGGATGGATAGGCGTCGGCCGTTAATTGACTTAGCGAATAGACGGCCGCCTTCCTGGTAGCTGTCTTTTTTCCACATACCGACAGGTGCTCTTGTGTTACCTGTTTTGAGTTGGATGACAGGCTTACCGGCTTTGAGCCAGGTTTTATGTTTGGCTTCAGATGCCGCGACAAAGCGCTCTTCGATTTGCTGGCATTCTTCCCACAAGTGAGGGTAGCGGAGCTGGAGGTCCAATATTTCCTTTTCGGTCATAAATGGGCAGAAGTAGCAGCTGCTTTTGGCTACTTCGACTGGCCATCCAACATGTTTGATAAAGCCATCGGCTTTATCACGGTCGATGTTCAGTTTCATTAAGGGGTATGCGTATGTGAAAGAGGTGTCTTTTGGTTTGGTAAAGCGCTTGCTACGAGAGCTTTCGTTGGCTTCTATTCCGATAGACCAGTTGACTTGTATGTCGGCTCCGAATTCTTGTCGGACGGCCCGTTCCATTACCTGGCCTTTGAACTTGAGTGAACATACGTGGGGGCCTCCGGGCAATAACGGAAGGTTACCATTTTTTTCAAGCCAGGATGGCAAAGTGTGAGTGGCATGTTGGGCGGTGATAAACGGGATGTTCGATCGCTGTTGGAGCAGCTGGCGAGACGCTTCAACGTTTGTGTATGTGTGAGGCATTTCCGCGCCGGTGTCAGCGAAGATTATTGCGTCGAAAAGTGGAAGGGCCGCTTCAAGGTCGTTTAGTGAAACACCGAAAAAGGTGGAAGCGGCGTCACGGTGAAGATGGGCAGCAAGCATAGCGGTGCTGTCAACTCCGCCGCCAAAACACATAACTTCGATAGAACGCATGTTTTGCTCCTTGAGAAACGTCTGTTGATGTAGGAAGGCTGCGGCCTAGAGGGTGTAATCCTCGTAATCGAGATCTAGTTCTAGTTCACCGTTTATGGCGTCAATTAGCCTGTGGATGGCCGTAGTGTTCGCCTTGGTGAGATATATGGGATTGCAGAGTGAACCTACGGACATGTCACCGATCCATACGCGCGATGATTTGAAGAGCGAATTGATATGTTCAGCGATATTGGAGGTTTCGAGGTCGGAGATATACTCGACCTCGTTGATAGAGTGTGGGTTTTGCTCAGAGATATGAATGATGGCGAAGCCGGCGCCGTTGATAAAGTCATATTCCTCAGGCGTGAAGCCGATGGCGGGGCATGAACGGTATTTGATGCGTGCGTGGAATGGATCAAAGGGCGTTGGCGCTTCTTTGACCGGTGTATCGATGTCACCTTCAAATATCGGGTTTAGGATCCAGGTGGCGTCGGATGCTGCTTGTCGGGCGAATGCTAGGTTACGTGCAGCAGTGATAGCGGTCAAAACCTCATAGGGTGGTCGGTTGTTCCATTGACGATCGGAACTGGTTGTTGTGACCTGAAAGCCGATAGGTTGGTTGATTTGTTTAAGGGGCATATGGCGGTGTCCTAGAGCAATTGTACGAGATTAATAGGTTGGGAATTTGGTGTGTTTTTGGGGGCGGCGTCTGAGTTAGAGGCTGCGTCGTGTTTGATTTGGTAAGGGATTGCGTGTAGCGTTAATTATGTTAAAAATCCTGTTGGATTTTGAATATTTGGGGCAAGTTTTGAAGCGCAAAAGATATACAATTGAGGATGCTGTTGAGGTAGCGAGAAGCAGGGGTGGTGAATGCTTATCAACGGAGCTTGTCTATGCAAAAGACAAGCTGAACTGGCGGTGTAGTGAGGGGCACGAATGGGTGGCGGCCTTTCACAGTGTAAAAATGAATGGCCGCTGGTGCAGAAAATGTAGCGTCAAAAACCGGAAGGGGTCAGTTCGGCTATTGACGCTGGAAATATTGCAGGATGCGGCACGTAAGTTGGGTGGAGAATGTCTATCTGATGAATGCAAGGGAGCGCATGTCAAGCATAGGTGGCGTTGTTCTGAAGGGCATGAATGGGAGGCACTGCCTAGCTTTGTTGTTTTGTACGGTAAATGGTGTCAGGTGTGTAAAACCAAGTCGCGGGTAAAGCAGGTGCGGCTGAGTATTGAGGACATAAAATTCACATCTAGCTTGATTGGTGGAACATGTCTTACGCAAGAGTTATTGAAGCCCGGCAACAAGATGAAATTTAGGTGTGCAAGTGGGCATATTTTTGCGTTGAGACAGAGTGAGATGTTACAGGGCTATTGGTGTGATCGGTGTGATGAGTACGATACACACATTGTTGGTGAGAAGCGGAGCGAGGCGAGGATGGCGTCCATTGCGGATATGCGTGGGGGCGGTTTGTTGGAGTCAGGGCATTGGAGGGAAGAGTGGCAGTGGATCTGCGGTGAGGGGCATAAATTTTCGATGAAACCAGTGAATTTGCTGCGTGGTAGATGGTGTGGAGCTTGTTTTGAGAAATATGAGAAAAGGTATCAAGCAGAGGACTAACGTGGTCGCGGTGATTATGAATGCGCTTGTTGGCGAGACCGGTAATTGTTTGGTGGATGGTAGCGAGTTCAACTAAAAAGACGATCGTCCCACCAAATGGGGGTTTCTAAGACAGCTTCTATGCCAGCGAAATCGCTATGTGTGGTGTTGATTAGGATATTGTTGTCTAGTCTCGCGACAACCGACGGTACTATCAATATGCAGCTTCTGCCGCTAGTGAACCAATCTTTGCCAAATTCTCTGGAGGCCGCGCAATTCTCAATGTGCCAATCCGGGACATGGGTATTGCTGAAAACCTCATACGTCGTTCCGGCAGGTATAGTGATCTCTAGATAGTGCTGGTTGTCTGGTAGGATGCCGTTGTAATGGACAAGCTTCTCAAGCATAGCAGTTGAGTAATGCTCGCTGGTATAGATTACGGGCTGGCCAAGTGTATGCCACCGGCCAGCTACGCGCCTTGCGCCTTCCCCTGAGTAGATTGAGTATTGTCCATCGGGATCGCCAATTCGGAAGGATGTTTTTTGTTTGGACAGCGTTCTGGGATTAGCCGTCATACAGAAACTCCGGAGCGGATTTGAGCAATTAAAGCCATGACCACGTCAGCCCCTACATTGGACTGTTTCGCTACCTCAAACGGGGTTTTCCCTTGGAGCAACTGATGGGGGGTGTCGACAAAACGTCGGGCTTTGTCAAAGTTTCCACCATACATATCTGCAGCCGCAGAGTAGACCTTGGCAAGGTTGTAAATGGCCTCACTGGCTTCTTTGGAGAAGCGGTGATTTTTCTTGCTTTTAACCCGTCCGATTGTAGACCTAGACAGAACATCTGTCATATCTTTGCCCATGACCTGTGTAAGGTTGGATAAGGCTCTAAATCTCAGGCCTCTGTTTACCTCGTAAATCAGATCAAGTTGGCTGGGTATGCTTTTCATTCCAAGAAACGATGGGATTGAATATGATGTTTGACCCAGTGCTGAGGTCATGATGTGATCCTTTCATGCGTCAAGTGACCCATATATATGTAGCATGTGAGGCAAATTATAGGAAGAAATATTCTGAGCGAATATTTTGAAGGGCTTCAGCGGGAATGGCAGTGGCAAGTGAAATGATAGGTTAAGAGGCGGTTCTTTGTTGCAGCTGGGGACTTGGTGCTTGTTTCTTTTTCACGAGGACATCTGCAATAGATCTAACTTGTTGAACGGTGTTTGGGTCTGCAGATCCAGAAAGAACATTTAGTACGAGATTGCGGGTGATGAGCCAGTTTTCGGAGCCGTGTACGGCAATGAAGTTGGCCTTTTCGTTTTCAAGCTGTGTGCGCAGCGTTTTGATGCTTTCCATGGCAAAGAGTGTCCTTGGCGGGCGAGTTTTGTGAATATGGGATGTTTGCGAGTTTGTTTTGGTCGTGTGTTTGCAGCTGCAGTCGGGTGTGGGCGCTACATTGGCAATGCGAGTAGTCTAGGTGGTCGTTGTTAGAAGGAGTAAGACTCTTCTGACCAGCGGATAAGAGCAGCTTCTAGTGGCTTGATGAAGCTGATACGGCCAGCTTTCAGGCCGTCTGCTGCGATACGGATGGTATCAGAAGATAGACGGTTGCCATATAGAGCTTGGAAGTACCAGGCGCCCTTGTAGCCAGCTAGAGCATCGATTGCGTTGCATGCGGTCATGAGGATGTAAAATTCGGTGGCGTCGCTGTGATGGAACTTATGGAGATCCACAGGGCGAGGAACAATATGGTATCGTTGGGGCGAGTGCTCGTGGTCGCGGTATGGCCGGACTTCGATGTCCCAGTGATCGGACAATTTGAGATTGCCAGTTATGGCCGCCCAGTCATCGATGAAGCGCTGAATAGAAATTCGGTGGTTTAGATAGTTCGGGTATGCAGAGCCTATCCGATTAACTGTGTAAGTGGCCATGTTATAAACTCCGACGAGGGAGATATTTGCCATGGTTATCAAACGCGAACTTATTGACGAACTTTTGAAGGATTACAAAACCCCGGACGACCTTC
>Ga0316208_1000705_pt1 | contig 37294 bp, 60 predicted proteins | sample 3monopyrite_MG_FD_204944 | JGI IMG/M metagenome (GOLD analysis project Ga0316208, IMG submission 204944) | Microbial mat bacterial communities from mineral coupon in-situ incubated in ocean water Damariscotta River, Maine, United States -... | ecosystem: Environmental > Aquatic > Marine >...
GGCTCAACAAGCGGCACTGTTCGTGTTGTTGCGCTGCAAGATGTTGACATGGCGGCACGCCATGGCGAATCTTTTGCAGCCATGCAGGACGCACTAACGGCTTAATGTTAACGACTTAAATTGCAGCGGGGCTTGTTTCCGCTGCATCTTCTAATAAAAGGATAATAATCGTGAAAATTAAAATATTAAAGTCTACAGTTTGCGGCGGCAAACCGGTTGAAAAAGATAAAGTTATTGACGCATCGGAGAAAGATGCTAATTATCTTATCGGTATTGGTAAAGCCGAGTCTTCGGACAAAAAGAAAGAAGAAAAAAAGCCGTAGGGGGCAATCCCCTCCCTATAACTAAATGGTGGAAATTTTGGTAAGCCCCGGTTAACGGGGCTTTTTTATTTATGACAATAGATGCGACATTATTAGATTCTGATCTTGATGATATTTTTAGCGATTTTGAATCAAGTATTACGGTTGGAGGTTCAACGTATGCGGGTTTTTACGAGCAAACATACGTTGAAATTTCAGGGTTTGAAGGTTATGCACCTGTGTTTACAGGAAAGACAAGCGACCTGGGTGGGTTAAATAAAGGTGATGCCGTTACCATTACCAGCGATATTGAAGGCATAACAAACAAGGCATTTACTGTTCGGCAACCCGTTACTGAAGGTCGGACGGTTAAGTTAGTGCTTCATGAAACATGAGTGAATTTGAATTAGATATTAAGTCCGACGTTAAGGATGTGATGCGGTATTTGTCTGACGTTGAAAAAAAAGCAGTTACTAAAGCGGCCTCGCGTTCTATTAATCGCACAGTCAGTAAGGTGCAGACTATCTCGCGGCGCGCCGTTGCAAAGAAAACGGGCTTGCAACAAAAGAAGTTTAAAAAGAATTTACATATCGGTGTTAGAGCAACACCTAAACGATTGTTTGCAAACGTGGTTGCCAAGGGTAAAGAATTTAACCTTATCGAATTTGTTGCGCCCTCAAAGCGCAAAGTGGGTGCATTTAAAAAGAAGAAAGGGGTTGTTGCAAAACCCTACGGCAAGAAAAAACAATTCAAAGGTTCGTTTATTGGTCGAGGTAAAAATAGCGGTAAGCTTTTGGTTTTCCAGAGAACAAGCAAAAAGCGTGGCTCTATAAAAGCCATGTACGGACCAAGCGTACCAAAAACCTTCATACAAAAAGAAGTTATAAAAATATTAAAAGAAGTTGCTGGTGATACCTGGAAGAAAGAGTTTGCGCATAACATGAAATATTATCTTGGAAAAATTAAATGACACATCGCGCAGAACAAATAATGGCAGTGGTCACAACCACGCTAACCGGCTTAACAACAACGGGATCTAACGTTGTTCGTGGTCGCGCAAGTGATGATGAGTTTGCAGGGAACATTGAAAACGCGCTTTCAATTTATCAAGGCAGCGATGAGCCGGACGCTGATTCATGGCCCATTATGGATTCAGCGTTAACGGTTTATGTTGATCTTCATGTAAAAAAAATAACCGGTGCGATTGATACACAATTAAACCTCATTCGAGAAGAGGTTACAAAAGCACTTCATGCGGTAGAAAAGTTAGGGCTAGCGTTTGTTATTGATGTTGAAGAAGGCACCGCAGGCGAGCCAGAAATAACGGGGGCTGGCGAAAAGCCAGCAGCAATCATGCGTACCACATGGGTAATAAAATATTCACGTAACTATAACGATCCGGGTAATTAATCATGGCTGAATTAAAACGTAAAACATTAACGCCGCGCAAAGGTGGCTCGAAAGTCGTCGAGCCAGAAAATAAAGCGGTAACAACAGAAACTAAACCAAAGGGCAAAGCTGATGCTAATTAAAAAAACAATATTGCTTGCGAAAACAGAAGTAACTAACAACGTTGATGCAAATCCAGTCGCAGCGTCCGATGCCGTTTACGTTGAAAACGTCAGTCATGGCCCCACGAACCAAAGCATGGTTGATCAAACTCCAGTAAAACCCACGCTAGGCAAAGGTAAAAAGTTATACGGCTCGCACTTATGGCAAATATCCTTCGATGTTCGCGTCAAAGGTAGTGGGGCAGCGGGAACGCCACCAGAGTGTTCACCGTTATTGCGAGCGTGTGGTTTAGGCGAGACGATAGTCGCACTCACAAGCGTTGCGTATGAGCCGGTTAGTGACGGCATTGAATCGGCTACTATTTATGTATATTTAGACGGAAGCCTTCGTAAATTAACGGGTTGCCGAGGTAACGTAAGTTTCAATAGCGAAAGTAATGGTAGCGGCGTGTTTTCATTTAGTTTTACAGGTCACGATGCAGGGGGTTCAGATGCTGCTCTGCCGTCACCAACGTTAGACACAACCGAAGCACCACGAGCTAAAAGTTCGCTCTTTAGTATTGGTGGTTATGCTGCGTCAATCTCAAACCTCACGTTTGATTTAGCTAATGAAGTAGCAACACCTTTAGATTTAAACAGCTCAGACGGTTTCGCAGAAATAACAATAATTGACCGCGACCCAAATGGCTCACTAAACCCCCTTAACACGCTAAAAGCGGATCACGACTTCATGGCAGACTGGACGAGCGGAACAGAGATGGCCTTAACCGCAACAATTGGCGATACAGCGGGCAATAAATACAAGATAGATGGCCCCGCTGTGAGTTATAACGACTTTGCTTATGGTGAAAGGGAAGGGAGACAGACCGCAGAAATACCAATAATGTTTAATGAAGTGAATGGTGACGATGCAATTAAAATCACATTCTTGTAAGCAGTGAACCAAAAGAACATTCACCGAGGAATTAAGGGTTGACTCGCTTATTATCTAAGCGTATTGTTTCCTTGAAGGCTCTCAACCTTTAAGGCGGACAAACCGCTACCGTATAGCGGTATTTTTACGTCCGAAAACCGGCTTTATGTCGGGTGTCTGTTGAATAAAAAACTCGTTCGCGAGGAATACGCAGGCCTGTCCTTACAGGTGAGAACGCCCGACACCACATTTAATTGTGGAGATTTACTACTCTCAAAATAAGGAGGTCATTATGACCACATTAAATCAATCTCAAGTAGTATCATTAAGTTACGCTCCGGTTCACCTTCTCAGTGAATCAGAAAAATCACTCGCTCAAACAACAAGAAAAGCGCTTCGAAAGAAGGGGCATAGTTACGCATGTAAGTCAGACCATGAGATATTGGCTTATCTAGATGGGGTAGCGGATCACTTCTTTGGAGGTGTGTCATGCCTAAGAAAATAGATTTAACGGGGCGGAAGTTTGGAAAGTTAACAGTAATAAAAGAAGCTGAAAAAAAGAACGGAAAAACGCACTGGTTTTGTTTATGCGAGTGCGGGAACAAGTCGATTGTTGATGGTTATAAACTAAAGAGCGCACACACCACTTCATGTGGTTGCGCGAGAAAAGGGGCAAACAAAGAAAATTTGCTTGGACTCAAATACAATCGGTTGACTGTTATCTCCGAGGCCGCAAGCAAAAACGAGAAGACGTACTGGGTATGTTTGTGCGAGTGCGGTAACAAGACCACCGTACATGCGCACTCGTTAAAATTTGGGAAAACTAAATCGTGTGGATGTGCGAAAAAAGGGATTAATAAAAAGAACTTGCTAGGCAAAAAGTTTGGCAGGCTTACTGTTATAAATGAAGAAGACAACAGAGGTATTTACACCCGATGGCGGTGTCGGTGTGATTGTGGCAATACTACCGTAGTTGATACTCTTAACTTAAACTCGGGACACACTAAATCGTGCGGATGTTTAATTTTAAAATATAAAAAAATAGTTATCGGCGATAAGTTTTCTAGGTTAACGGTTATAAAAAAATATAAAGGTGATTCTTGCGGGATTAAATGGCACTGTTTATGTGATTGTGGCACCAAGGTCATAACCTTAGGCAAATCATTAAAAGAAGGAAATACAAAATCATGCGGATGCTTAAAAAAAGAAAAAAACGAGCGCCAGATTCAAGCCGTTACAACTCACGGGTTTAGCCAAACAGAAGAATACAACATATGGCGGGGAATGATCGAAAGATGTGAGAACGAAGACAACCATAAATACTGTGATTATGGAGGTAGGGGTATTGCGGTTTGTGAGCGGTGGCATGTTTTTGAGAATTTTCTTTCCGACATGGGGAAAAGACCATCGCTAGAGCACTCAGTAGATAGAGTTAATAATTTTAGTGGTATTTATTCGCCAGAAAATTGTCGCTGGGCTACTCGGAAAGAGCAGGGTAGAAACAAACGAAACAATCTTCTAATAACTATTAACGGAGTTGAAAAATGCCTTGCAGAATGGGTTGAGTTATATAAAGCGGATTATGGTAGAGCAAATTCTAGAATAACCCAACTTGGTTGGGATCCAGTCAAAGCTTTAACAGTCCCGTCATTACGAGAAAAACATTAACAACTTAAAGGCCGCTAAATTAGCGGCTTTTTTTATGAGAAAAATAAAGGAAAAACAATGTTAACTTTAAGCACAAATAAGATTGAACCTCATTGGCATGAACTCACGTCGCAAAAAGGACAAGAAGAACCTGCAAAATTTAAAGTGTATGCGGTAAAAGGTTCTGTGCTCGATGATGTTTTATTTCAAGCTGACTTTTCTAGTGGTGCACCACTAACAGCCAAAGGTGTTCGCACCGCTTTAATCAACGGGATTAAAGGTTGGGAGAATGTGACTGATAGTAATGGTGAACCCTGCGAGTTTACCCCGCAAATGTTAGAAAATTTAAGCTGGGGCGATAGAAATGAATTGGCAATGGCCGTTGTTAACAAGTCTCAATTGGATTCAAAACAAGAAAAAAATAGTGATCTTGGCTGAGGTAAACCGGAGCTATAAGGACTTTAATTGTAATGATTGTGCAAACGATTACCACTGCACGGAAACGGCGGGGGATGAATTATGGCCTCAGTCAAGAGGGGCCGCGCCTTTTACGATAATTGAAATCCCTAACGTAATTGAATCAAAGGTTTGTTTAAAACCGATGGTTACACAAGAGTCGATGTTTTATTTTAAATTACACAAACATTATTTAAAGGGTAATTTATGGGCGGCTGGCGGAGTAAGTGACCAGCCAGCCGTTTATTTACAGATTATGGAGTTGTTTGATTCGCTGTTGAAAGAATGACTGTTACTTGTGGTGCCACCAGATTTTCATCTTGGTATATAAATACCAAGTAACACCAATAAACAAAGTATAAAACCAAAAGTTAGTTTCAATTGGGGCTATGGTCGAATGAGATTTCATGGTGAAGTAAGAGCCAATCATTCCAGACCAAAACATAATAATAGATAATAAATTGTGCAGCTTAAGTTTTTTGCTGGTTACTTGCGTTGTTGTAAGTGATGCACCTGCAGCGGCGCTTTCTGATCCAATTGGAGCACCACAATTAGGGCAAGCTGCAGCCTTGCTTGAAACTTGGTTGTTGCACTCTGTGCAGGTAATTAATGCCATAAATCCTCCGGTGGTTCTAAATTATAGTTGTTATTTAATCGTGGGGGTTAGGTGAGGATCGCAAAGAATCACCGCCAAAACAAGTTTTTAATCAAAAGCCGCTTTGAAGCGGCTTTTTTATTGGGAAAAATAAATGAGCAATCCTGCTGCCAAGTTCGAGATCAAAGCAACAGATCGCACCAAAAAAGCGTTTTCTAGCGTCACTTCGCGCCTAAAAACTCTGAGTGTGGATGCGGCTAAAACGATCGCAAGCGTTTCTGCTGTGACAGCTACTGCTGCAACGGGTCTTGCTATTTCTTCTGCGCGTAACGCAAAAGAAATGACGGCTTACGCCAATTCTATCGGTATGAGCACCGAGCAATTATCAGCATGGGGTTACGCGGCGGATACTGTTTCTGTTTCGCAAGAAAAGCTCAATGATGTGTTCCGGGATACGGCTGACAAAATTGGCGATGCATTTTTGACCGGTGGTGGCGCTGCTCTTGATGTACTTGAGCGCTTGAATTTGAATGCGGCTGATATGGTGAAGTTGGCACCTGATCAACAGTTATTAAAAATTGCAGAAGGCTTAGACAAGGTTGGCACCCAATCTGAAAAAGTGTTTTTACTTGAGGCACTAGCTTCTGATGCGAGCATGTTATTACCTTTGCTCGATAACAATGCAGAAAAATTAAAAGAATTAAAAAATGAAGCGATTGCTTCTGGTGCTGCATTAGGAGATATGGATGCGGCAAAAATCAAAGAAGCCAACGATGCTTGGGATAAGTCGTTAGCGATAATTCAGGGTGTTGGGAATAAGTTAGCAGTAGAACTCTCGCCCTTTGTTGCGGAAGTTGCAGAGCGATTTAAAGATGCCGCAGTTGAAAGCGGCGGTTTTGTAGAGGAAGTAAAGCAAGGGATGCAGGCTGTAATTCTGGCTGTTTCTGAGGTTGCGGATGTCATTCGCGGGTTAGAAGTTGTTTGGTTAATTGTTAAGGCTGGATTTCAAGGTTTTGCCGCTGGTTTCTTCACAACATGGAATGCTATTCATAAAACGTTAGTAGATGTGGCAAACGTTATCCCCGGGATCGATATAAAGCCTGTTGAAATGTTAAGCGTCATCACTCAGCAAGCAAACGAAGATTTTAAAGAAACATCACGCGTGTTATCTGAGCTGGTTCAAAAACCAATGCCGAGCGATGAGGCTAAAAAGTTTATTGCCGAGGTAACCGCAGCAGCAGAAGAAGCGGCTGTAAAAATTACCGCCGTAAAAGAAAAAGCCAGCTACACAACAAACGGCTACGACCCTATCCCTGAAATTCAAGCACAAGCGGCGGAAAAATATATGGCGCTTGAGGAATCATTAATGAGCGAAGAGATGCGACTTAATGAGTCGTTAATTAATCGCCAGTTCATTGTTGAGGATGCTTTCCAGCAAGAACTAATAAGTATTACTCGTCGAAATGAGTTGTTGTTGAATTTAGAAACAACACATCAAAACCAAATGCTAGCTTTAAAAAGCAAGGCTCTTAACGAAAGCATTCAGCGTGGGGAGCAGGCTTTTTCTGGGATGGTTTCTTCTGCTGCAGCCAGCAACAAAGAAATGTTTGAAGTGTTAAAAATTTATGAAGTCTCTAAGCTAGCAATGAAAGCACCCGCTGCAATTGGTGACGCTTTTGCTTGGGGTAATTCATGGGGTGGACCACCCGCAGGTTATGCGGCTGCCGGTATTACTGGTTTAGCTATGGGGGCTTATGCGACTGACTTAGCTGGCCGTAAATATGGTGGTGCTAGCATTTCAAACGTAAGCGCAGGCACAGGCGGCATTCCTTCTGTTTCACCTGCACCCGTTCCTTCAACCGAATCTGTCCAGCCAGCTTCATCTGAGTCAACAGGGCAGTCTGAACAAAAAGTCGAAATCAATTTTTATGGCGATTACGTTGGCGATGAAGCGACTTTAGCGGAGAAGGTTGCTGTTGCGATGAAAGAAGTAAGAGAGCGTGATTTATAATGTCGAGCATAGTTTATACCGCTTTACGCAACCTCGCTTCTGGCCACACTTCTGGCTTGCCTTATACGCTGGATTTTGGCGCGCAGGTTTTAACGCCGCTTTCTAAAACGAACAAAAGCGAAGTGAAGTCGCTTGATGATTCGCGTCTTGCGGTGTTGCATGGCATTACAAAGTTTTGGCAGGTGTCGTCTGATTTAATTGCTAAAACTGAATTGCCTTTGTGGGAGGAGTTTTTTGATTCTGTTGCGGCGCGTGAGTCGTTTACGTTTGATGCGTATGGCGATAGCGGAACACCGGACAACATTCAAAATGTAACGCTTGAGGGTGAACCTTCGTTAACGCGTAAGGGTAATTTATTTTTTGTTTATTCGTTTAAAGTGAAAGTGAGTTAATGAGCTCAACACAAAATTACATTGATAAGCAGTCTTCGCTTAACCAGGTGCCGCGTGATGTTATTGAGATTGATTTTGCGGGTGATGGAACGGATTTATATTATTTTACGGACCAGCAAGACACCGCTGTGCCCTCTGGTGCGGCTTCGGTTACTCAATACGGTACGATTAAATTCGGCAGTTTAAGTTCTGTTTCTCAAGACTTAAAACCCGAAGCGGCGAAAAGCTCTATTGGGGTAATATCGTTTTCGTTAGGTAATTTTAATAACGACTTTAGTGCTTTATTAAAGGCTAAGTATGACTCTGGTTTTTCTTTAAAAGGCAAGCGTGTCCGGCATTATCGCGGCTTTGAGGGTTTAGCTTGGGCGGATTATACGCTTTTACAAACACAGGTGATTGAGCAAGCTACTCATAGCTTCGGTGAGTACGGCATTAAGTGTAAAGATATTCAGCGCGAAGAAAAGAAAGATCTCTTTATTAAAAAATTAACCAACTTACGCTCTGACTACACAGCGGGGGATAGTACTCTTGATGTTTTTAGCACAGATGGTTTCGAGGCGTGTGAGCATGGCGCAAGCTACACTGATGCGCCTGGTCAAACGGTTTATTATATTCGTATTAGTTTGGATAATGGTTTTAATATTTTACGTGCAACGGGTAAAAACGCGGTTCAGTTTACGGGCGTAACCGGCGGCGTTCTTGGTTCGGTTGATGCGGATATTCGCACGGACGATAGCGTTACCTCTGACCAGCAACCTTTAGTTGAAGAACATATTTATTTAGAAATGCCTGCGCCTAAGTTGGCGCACGCGCTTTATACTGGGAAAATAATTGGACAATCAGGTGTGTTACCAAGCCCTTGGCATTTAGGAATGGACGCGCAATGGGTTGATACTGACTCGTTTACAAATATTGGTGCGGATTTATTTAATCCCGCCAATGATGATGGTTTTGTTTTGCGGTTTGAAGGTTTAGAAAAAATAGAGGGTAAGAAGTTTATTGAAAAAGAAATTTTGTTACCGTCATCAACCATTACGCCCGTGCAAAGTGATGGCTCATTAAAGCTCACCCGAATAGACCCCATCTTAAGTGATGGCAGTTATGATTTTGTTTTAAACGAGTCTAATATTATTAAGGCGTCTGCTTTAACACACGATTATGCTGCGGTGCGTAATATTGTTGCTGTGGACTGGAATTATGAGTCTTCGCTTGAAGATTTTACTCGTACAGAGGTTTTGGTTGATGCAGCAAGTGTTGATTTATATAAAATATCCGATCCGCTTTCATTGAGTTTTAAAGGCATAAGCGGTAACCGACACACGCAAAGTAATCTGTATGATATTTATGACAGATTGCGTGATCGTTATGCGGGTGAACCGTTGTTAATTAGTGTTGAGGCATTTTTAACAATGCCTGATTTAGAGCTGGGCAATGTTGCCCGGGTGCAGCTTTCAGGTCTGCAGGACTATTTAAACGGCACAACATTAGACCGCTCTTTTGAAGTTCAAAACATTAAAGCAAATGGTCGCAAAGGCACGGTTAGTTTAAAATTATTTGCTTCTGGTTCCAAAGCAGGATCAATCAACCGGGCTACAGTCTCTCGCGTTATTGACGCGTCATGGTACAGCTCGCAAGGCACAAATATTGAAACAACTTTTGCGGCGTACATTACTGACATCGGTGGCGTTTTACACCTCGATACAAACGGCGCAACCTTTGCGGGCACGGCTGATTTTAATGCGGCGGGCTCAATTTTTTATGTGACTAAGCCGTTTATTATTGACAGCGGAATAACGCTTAATATTACAGGTAATGTGCAGCTCAGGCATTTAGATTCGTTGCAAATTAACGGCACTGTTAACGGGGTTGGCGGCAATATTTCGGGTGGAGCAGTAGGTGTAACTAAAGCGCAGGGTGGCGGCTCGACTTATGGGGGCGATATATACAGCACAGATGTAGCGCCGGTTTCTGGCACGTTAAAAACGTTACCGAATTATGATGTTAAATGGAACGGCTCATCTTTAACCGGTTTACCAACACGATTAGATGGTATTAATGGAGGGGCAGGCGGGGATTTAAATTATAGCGATATTTGGAGCTCAAGAACTGACGTGTCTGCGGGCGGTGCGGGTGGCATTGGTGGTGCCGGTTTAATGTTTGTTGGTTTATCTGTATCGTTCGGCGCAAGCGGCTCAATAAATTTATCGGGCACAGCAGGGACCGATGGGGTTGCCACAAACGATCCGCTTAACGAATATTTCCCCAACTTTTATTGGGCGGGTGGCACAGGTGCCGGTGGTGCCCCTGGTATGTGGTTAACCGTACTTGATGGTTCAAGCGCATCAAACTCAGCAACAGACAGTAATTTAGTTGCGCTGCAAGGAGACTGTAGCCCGCCTAACCCATCAGCAACAGTTGATGACTATAGCGTAGCGTTAGCAACCAGCAGCAACCCAATATCAAGTTATTACAGAGGATATAGCGCAGGTTCAAGAACATCATCTAACCGCAGATCTATTTATTTGCAAGACTTAAGCGTGCCTGCGCCCGCGTTGTTGCCGACAAAGGTAGAAAGCGTAACAAACTTAAAGCTGGCATCAGACGAAGCTGAGTTATTAAGACTCAAAGACGGTACGCTTGCTCCGCAACTAGCCGCGACATGGACAAACCCAACCAGCCAGTTTTTTGTGGGTTGCCGTATCGAATATAAAAAATCATCAGATACGCAATGGATCTCTATTTTAGGACTAACATCGGTTAACACCGTAAAACACAGCATCCCCTTTGTTGAAGAAGGGGTTAACTATGATTTACGCATCGCCACCAAATCACGTGTTGGCACGTATGGCGCGTGGGTATATCAATACAATCATACAGTTGTCGGCAAAACATCACCGCCGCCAAATGTAACCGGGTTTATTGCCGCGCAAAGTGGTGAAAACACCGTTTTCAAGTGGGATAACAGCGGCATTATAGATTCTGGTGGGTTTGAAATTCGTTATGCAGTACAAGGCAATGCAGATTGGAATAGCGCAAAAGAATTAACCAAAGCAGCAAAAGGCACAGAGTTAACTAGCAAATCCATTGTTCCCGGTGCTTATACGTTCTTTATTAGAGAGCGTGATAATGGTGGTCGTTATTCTAATGTTGCGGCAACTTATGATTTAGTTGTATCAACAGGTTTCGATGTTATTTTTAACAACGAAGAACATCCGGCTTGGTTAGGGCACAAGAAAGGCTTTAGTGTTCAAAATAATGCACTAATACCAACCGCAACGGATGAGGCGGCATATACAACAGACGAGTACGACTTAGGCTTTAATGACGTTGTGCGCGTATGGGCGAGTGTGTCAGGTTCGCTGTCGGACGTTACCGCAAAAACTAATCGCGGCTTATTGTCTGATCCTGTTACTGAAGTTATTGATCGTGGATTATTGTCAGAAGCGGTAACCGGGACGGTTGATTTAGGCGGGCTGGGTTACGGTGTTGGCGGTGAAGCCGCAAACATCATTTATGAGACAGCAACGCGAAAAGAAGGGGAATACCATCGTGGGGCTGATGAAATCATTGACCGTGGATTATTGTCCGAGCCCGTTACAACGATCGTTGATCGCGGCTTACTCTCTGAACCCGTTACAAAAATAAATGACAACGGTAGTCTGGTTAAATTTAAACCGTGGACGATTGGCGACATTGAGTTTCGTCACATCAGTCATCGAGTACGCTGTTTGCCAAATGAGACGGGTGCCTTGCCGGCGATTTTAAATTTTGCCCCCACACTAGACTTATATGAGAGAAAAGAAAAGCATACCGGTTTAGCAATTGCTGCGGGCGGCTCTCGTTTTAATTTTGATAAACCTTTTCATCTGCCGCCGAAAGTTTATCCAAAAGTAATAAGCGATTCCGTCTTATTTGTTATCCCTACCAACGTAGATAAAACCGGCTTTGACATTAAAGGCTGGGACATCTCCGGTACATCTGTAGGTGTTTCAACGCCCAATGAATTTGAATTTGAAGCAATAGGAGTGTGAAGTGAAAGACTTTCCAAAAATTATATCAACTAAAGCGGATATTGATTATTTAATGAGTTACCTCGGCTCGCCTTTAGCGTCGCCGGAAAACAAGGGAAAGGGCTTGGTGTTTTTGAACGGGTTATTAAGCACAAAAGCTTATCAGTTCGATAAAACGCTAACCGTAGACGAACCACCAACGGGGCCAGAACCCGATTACAGGGTGCTGGAAAATCAAGGCGAGAATAACGATGAGCGACATCAGTTTGTTTTAGCTGAAAATAGCCAGGCAAAAATACACCGCACCGGTTTAACAGTTACCGAAGTACAAGATTATATCACCCAAGTTAATGGAGCCGCATAATGGCAATTCAAGAACCACTTAGAAAAGACACTACATCCAATCGCATAGCGATGATTCCGGCAGAAGGCGAACCTGTTTATGACACCACCTTAAAACTAATGTTTGTGGGCGACGGTGTAACTGCTGGCGGACTTGTGGTTGGTGATAGCGCTGGGTCGGAAAAATTATGGCCTACTGCAACACCGCCTGATGGATGGCTAGAAGAAGATGGCTCGGCAATATCAAGAACAACTTATGCTTTGTTGTTTGCTGTGATAGGAACAACGTATGGCATTGGTGATGGCTCGACGACTTTTAACCTGCCTGATGCGCGAGGTGAATTTGTTCGTGTGTGGGATCATGGGGCGGGTAACGACCCTGACGCTGCAAGCCGCACAGATCGAGGTGATGGTACAACGGGCGATAATGTTGGCAGCAAGCAATTAGATGACTATGAATCGCATTCGCACAGTGTTGACGGTGTAATTAATGGAAATTTGGGCTCTACAACTGATTTTGTTAGAAACGGTGGTGCCGGCACTCAATCGGATCTGAACACGTCAATTGCGCCCTCTACGGGCGGTAACGAAACTCGCTCTCGCAACACTTATAGAATGTTAATTATTAAATATTAAGGTGAATTATGAATATAAACCACTACTCGCAAACAACGGGTGAATATATAACCACCACAGTCGCTCGGCTTGACCCTGTTGAAAAAGAGCCAATGATCCCCGCTTATGCGACAGAGAAGGCTTTACCATCACTAGGTGCAAACGAAGCCGCTATTTTTGAAAATGGGGATTGGGTGGTGAAGCCCGATTTTCGTGGCGTCGTTTATTACAAAAAAACAGACGGGTCTCAAGTGACCTTTAATATTGGTGAGTCACCGGACGATACCATGCAGCCAACTGTACCTGCAGAAATCATGGCAGCGAAAACAGAAAGCGACAGAGTTGTCGGTATTGCTAATGCGGCGACACAATATATAGAATCTGTTTATAGCCCACTGAAACAAAGAAAAATGATGTCTGTTGAGTTAAGGCTACAAAAAAAGCTTATCGGCGGTGGAGTACTGACAACGGACGAGCAAGCATTATCCGATATTAATGATGCAGCTGATTTGTGGATAGCTTCTGTTCGTGATGTGGAAAATGCCGCACAGCTTGCCGGAACATTGCTGGCCGATGTTGTATGGCCGGCAAAGCCTGCTTAGTTAAATATAATCTTAATCGACTAAAGTGCTTTAATGCGCTTTAAAACACAAAACACCTTCGGGTGTTTTTAATGCTTTGAGGAAAAAACAAAATGTTTTATTTAAGCAACCGTTCAAAAGTTAGACGCGAAGGCGTTGACCCGCGTTTGATTGAAATAAACGACCTCGCGCTAGAAATCAGCGTAATTGATTTTGGTATACCTCCTCATGGTGGTGTTCGGGATGCGCTTGAGCAAAATGGGCTATTTAAAAAAGGCCTTTCAAAGGCAGACGGCTACGAAAAACTAAGCCTACATCAACCGGCGCTGGATGGGTACGGTAAAGCGCTCGATTTTTATGCGTTCGTTGATGGTAAAGCTAGCTGGCAACATCACCATCTTGCGATGGTGGCGGCGGCGCATTTGCAAGCGGCTTCAATACTAGGCCATCGCATTGAGTGGGGTGGTTTTTGGCAACGCAAGGTTCCTAAATATAAAAACGGCATTCCTTATGGTTGGGATATGGCGCACATTCAATTGATAGAGGATTAATAAAAATGGATTTCGGAAAAATATTCGATACGATTAAAGGCCCACTGCTCACTGCGGCATCAACGTTAATACCGGGTGGTCCATTAATATTGGGCGCGGTTAATGCAATGTTGCCGGAGGATAAAAAACTAACCGAAAATGCAACAGGGCAAGATATTCGCAATGCGGTTAACCAGCTTAATCCCGAGCAGCGTGCATCACTCATGGAAAAAGAACTCGATGTTGAAATTGCAGAAATTAAAGGCTGGTCTGCCGTTCAAGCCTCGCTCTCGCAAGCAGATCAGGCAGGTGCGAGTACACGACCAAAAATTGCTTTGATGATGGCGTGGTGCGTGGTTTTTGCAATAGTTGTTTTTATGGTTGCATGGGTTGCTGTTATTGCAACAGACGATGTTTTTTTGATCGATTCGTTGTCTGATTCATGGGCGTTGTTTGGCACGGTTATCGGCACGCCAACATTATTACTGCGCGCCTATTTTGGAATGCGGACAAGAGAAAAAACAACACGCTATAACGCAGCGGCAGGTCAACCAACAAATCAAGCAACAGGTATCGCTGCTGGTTTGGTAAACGCATTTAAAAACTAACAACAGTTTTTTGTTATGCTGCTTTTTACAGCATCAACAACTATCGTTCTTCGTTGCTGTTCAGCGTCGATAGTGTAAACCCATATCGCGATAAATATAACAGCAAAAAAATTAGCTATAATAAGACTTTTATTATTTTGTGTTTTGCTCTTATATTTTTTAGCTAGATCACCTAAGTAATTTTCTATTTCCATTTTTATATCCTTATTTATTATTAAATAACCATCATGGTTAACCACTTTTTTCTGTGGGGAATATTCAGTTTTGCTCGACTAAAAAATATTAGCAATAAAAAAACAAGCGATAATTTTAAATTGTGCTAAGGTAGAAACTTTTTAGGTATAGTTGCGCGAAAGGAAGGCTTTTTTGTTTCTCATCATCGACTTTGTGTTGCTCGGCATACGTTTTAACTTTCTAAGTAGCTTTTTATTAATATAGCTTTAAATAACTCCCGGTCTTCTCGACAATTAATCATATCTCTATTTACTCTTGCTAAAGCGAGCCCATACGCTAAGGCTATCTCTTCATCAATACTTTTGTCTTCTTCACTGTATTTTTCAGCATAAGCGTAGCTTGCGCTTTTAAAAATAGCTTTGCCGTATTTCAGCTCAATAAAATGCAAACCAAAATAGTCTGCAAGCTTCTTAATTTGATCGTCATTAGGGGTAAGCGAACCGCTCACCCACCTCGCAATGGTTGATTTATCCGCATTACACAATCCGGCAGCTTCCGCCTGAGTTTTGTTTGCACGATTAAATTCAACAGCCAGCCTTTCAGCAAGATTCTCGGGTTCAGTTTTCATAATTAAACCAACAAAAGAGCGAACGGTCGTTCGCATTTGTACACCAGGTTAAAAAGTAAACAAATTATACATTAAATTAACACGCTAAAAAAACGACAACATCTTGAAAATTAAGCGTTTTGTAGGGTTAACCATTAGAATATTTGAGGGTAGGGGTGTTGTTGATTAAGATAAATAAAGCTGCCCCACAGAAAAAATTAAAACTTTTATAATCAAAGACTTAAAATCAAGGCAACAAGGCATCTATGGGGCAAGATGCATATGTTAAGTTATTGAGTTTAAAGGGTTTTAAGAAATCAAAATACACTACTACGAACCGAGCGGTCGCACGTTCGAATCGTGCCAGGCGCACCATATAGTAATTAAATCAAGCAGTTATCTTATACGGGTAACTGCTTTTTTTATGAGTTGCCCCATAGGATGGGGTTTGCCCCATAGATTTCTTAAAAATTCTAATTATTTTCTTTTTAGTGGCGCGATTGAGGTTGGTTTTCTTCGGTAGAAGCGTTTAGTTGTTTCTGTTGTAGCGTGGCCTAAACGTTCGCTGGCTTCGCTTAGTGTTGCGCTGTCACTTGCAACCTTGGCTCTTAGATCATGCTCGTGGAAGCGTTCTGTTACTTTGGTTAATTCTATTACTCTATCCATATAACGCTGCCAGATTGAATCAAAAGCATTGCATTTCATTGTTTGTTCATTGAAGTAGGGCTTGCCTTGCCGGGTGACGAATAGATAGGTGTTTCCAACGCGGCGTGGTGGCAACCTTAGAATCTCATCGGTTAGCTCTTTGAGCTCATCCGTCCAGGTAATGATTAATCGTTTGCCTGTTGTGTTTTTTGTTTTTTGTCGCTGGCTATGAATGCCATCTTCTTTTAAGTCGCTTAACTTTAATTTTAATAAATCAATTCTGCTAAAGCCGGTCATTAATTTTAGTTCGATATAAAGCTTTATCAGGTTAACGGCTTTTGATTTTATTTTTGGTTTAAGGTTTAAGCATTCGTGTATTTCCCAGTCTTCAACTAATCGTTTTCGCGAGGTTGAACCTTCAAGTCGTATCTGCCCCATAAGAGGGTTAACGTCGATCACTCCCCATTTCACACACATGGTTAGTGTGTGCCTTAGTACTTGTATATCGTGCTTTGCTGCGGTTTTACCGCGTGTTTTTGCGGCTATGTCGTAATACTTATAGGCATATTTTGGCAGCAGTTTCGCCGGCTCGATATTTGCGAAAACAGGACGCAGTTTTTTTATACTGATTAAGTTTGATTGCTGCGTGTTGTGCGCTTTGTCTGGAATAACCTCTAAAGAGTAACGGTCAAAGACTTGTTGCATTGTATGTATATCATCGGCATTTGGCTGGATTCTTTTTGCCCACTCTTTATAGGCTTCGGCCATTGTTCTGCCGAGTTTAAATTCTTTTTTGTTATCCCATTGACTTTCTAGCCCTGGGGGAACGCGATAAAAGTATGTGCCGCGGCGATAGCGCCAGCGCTCTGGTAGGGGGCGATTTTCTTTGTTACGGTTTTTGGGTGCCATTATCCGGTCATCGCCCTAAAGTCGGGTTCAATTACTTTTTCTGATCGCTCTTGTTCGCACCCCATTGATGCGCTGTAGGCTTGCCTACTTACAAGGATAGTCCCATCTGGGCGAATTTTAAAGGGGATACCCATTGCGGCCAGCACTAACGCTTGTTTTTGTCGGTGCGTTTTTCCGGTGATGTCCTTTATTTCGGCTAATGTTAAATTAAGTTTTTGCATATTTAAGCTGCGCTTACTCTTATGAAGCTTTTACGGATTCCTTCGAGGGCTTTTGCCCAGCCGATTCGCTCTTTCCAAATTTTTCCATCAATGACTGCCTGGTAACAGTCGATGAGGTTTGTTTTTAATAGCACCATTTCGTGTATTACTTCGCCAAAATCATAATCAATCACAATAACGCGGCGGCGTACGTTTGGCAGAAATACAGGATAAATGACTGCAGTACCTTCAAGCCGTTTACGTTCTTTGGCTTTACGTGCCACTTTCATTTTCTCGCTGTATTTTGTTCGTTTTCTATACATTACCTTGCACGCTCCGCATATTCTGTTGTTATATTTATCCTTCGCCGCACAACGGGTAGCCGCAAAGATTGGCAACCTCCATTCCCCATTGTTCCGTTATGTGAGGAAGATCAATATTGAAAGTGTCTTTACAATGGTTTTGCGCTACACGGTGTAACTCTGCCAGTGTTAACGTGCTTTCATTAATAAACCCACTTTCACGCGCTCCAATCATCATAGAAACAAACTCATTTATTGCGTCCGCTTTAATTTGTTCTTCTGTCACAATCTATCTCCTAAATAAAAAATATAACAAGTCATTGAAAAACGGACGCAAAGAACGCGCCGTTTAATAGTTTTCGTTATAAATCCACAGTCTCAGGCATTGGTGCGTCAACAAGCTTAATAGTCACTGTTGCGCTTTCGCCTGCGCTCAACCCATCCCATCGCGATTCTATTACTTGTTGTGCCATTTCAAGAGCTTCACGATGGTTTGCTTCTGTTTCCGCTGGTATTGCGTAACAATCAATATCATCGTCATGCGTAGGTGTTATTATCCAATGCATATTAAGATCCTCATATTTATAACAATTCATTCAAAAAAGATGCCGGAAAGCGGCGCTTTTTAATCTTGCCGTTAACCGTCTTCACTCAAATCATAATCGTAAAGCCCGTCTCTATCATCATCATCAGCACATAAAGGGCATTCGCAGCCTGGACAACATTCAACGCCCATATGTTTTTCACATTTATACATCCATTCAATATCAAAACCACCACAGTCTGCACAGTAAGTATCGGTCACTTTAATCTCCTTGTTACGGTTAACAAAACGCTCAAGCGCGGACTCTATGAGCCGCTTAGCTTTGCGTTAGGCAACTATATTGTGTTTGTTTAAAATTAGGTAAAGTCCCAAAGCAAAAGCGCCATAAAAAGCAAAGAACGTATTGCTATAATTGCCAGTATCTTCTAGTTCTATACCTCCGATTATGAAGGCCGCAAAATAAAGTATCATCATTAAAAATTTCATGGTTACACATCCTTAAATATCAATTGCCTAACAATTAAATTAACATCGCCTTACGGCTCGGACTCCGCTTCGCTATGCCGGTTATTAGGGCGTTATAAAAAAATCCACCACAACAAACTGGTAACAATAACACCAACCCAAAAACCTTCCGTTCTGGCTGCGTTGGTTATTTCTTCAGTTTGTCTGCTCATGTTGTTTTCGCCTCGCTATTCATAAGTTTTTAAGCTAATCGCTTTTTGCTATTAGCTAAATTTACAACGTTGGCCTTTACTATTGCCGCTGCAATAACAGGGCTTACGCTGTTGCCGCACATGCGTACTTGCGCTACTTTTGTTAATCGTTTGCCGTTATAGGTTGGATCAATTATGTATTCGTCTGGAAAGCCTTGTGCTCGATAGAGTTCGCGCGGTGCTAGCATGCGCATTCCAATATCGGCAATTTGATAATCTTGTCCTTCTACCGTTACCAGGCCGAAACGGTCTCTGGATGTAACGGTGTGCATAGGTTCACTAAGTCGCGGATCTTGATCGGTTCCGTAATATTTAACTAAGAATGCGCGAACTTCTCCGATATGGGTGCCGCCGGCAGTTAATGTTGGGATGGGTTTATTTACGTCTTGCCCAAACTGATTATTTCTTAGTTGCAGTAGGTGACTACTTACCAGTGAATGATGATCTATTGCTGTGATGGTGCCTATGGGTTGCTTTACGCCATGACCGACTACGCCACCGTAATGTTTGGCGAGAAAAGCGGATACCAAGGCAAAGTGACCACCTTTTACTTGCGCGCATATCGTTCTTAATGGTTCCTCGATAGGCATGTTGCGTTGGTTTGAGCCGTTTGCATGTTCAGTGATGAATGCTGGAACAATAAAAGGTTTATCTGAGTTAATGACATATCGCTGCATGCCTTTTGCTATTCTTGATAATGTTTTTTCTGCGAGCGGTCTTTTTATTTTAAGTTTTGATTCTTTGGCTTCTTCTTTGGTTAAAAATATTGAATGACAAGGAAGAGTCCAATCAATGCAGTCTGCGGCTGTGTTGTAGGGTTGTAGTCCTTTTTCATTACCGTGGGTTGCTTCTGGCCATGTAATTGGCTGCCCATCACATCGGGCAATTAAAAATAATCTTTTACGTATGGTTGGCGCGCCATAATCACATGCGCGAAGTTCGCGCCATTCAACCTGGTACCCTAATTTTTCAAAGTCACGGACAAAGCGGCGAAACGACAACCCTTTGCGATCAGGGCAGGGCATGTTGTTTTCAAGTAATGGTCCCCAATCTTGAAACTCTTCAACGTTTTCTAAAATGATAATTCTTGGTTTAACGAGCCTCGCCCATTTCGTTGCGACTTTTGCTAGACCACGTACTTTACGGCTAACAGGTTTACCGCCTTTGGCCTTTGAGAAATGTTTGCAGTCCGGGCTGAACCACGCAAAGCCAACAGGTCTGCCTTTGCATACTTCAACAGGATCAACTTCAAAAACATCTGACGTATAATGTTTTGTTTGAGGGTGGTTAGCTTCATGCATGGCAATGGCTTCTGGGTCATGATTGATTGCAATATCAATTGAACGGCCAGCTCCTATTTCAAAACCCATGCTTGCGCCGCCGCCACCAGCAAAATTATCAACGTGAATTTCATCTTCAAGAGATAGTCTTAATTGTGGTGGTCGCTTCCAATAGAAAGGTTTTATGTTTTTATTTTTCATTTTAGTTTTATCGCTGTTTGCAGCCCTTAACGTCTGAATATATTTTTAACATTAAAGACATTTCACGCATCATGTTTACTGTTATCAACTGCATGGCCAACGCAAATGCGGCAGCTTGAGCAATCGCAACGGCTTTAGCTTGCTTATCTGTAAGCTGATGTGTTTCTTTTTTGATTCTGTTTTCCCACAAGCTTTGTAAATGATCGTAATTGCTGGCTAAACTCCATAATCGGGCTTCATTGGTAACTTCAATAACTAACTGATCATTCAGCATTGCTTGTTCCTCACTTGGTAAGCTTTGGGAGGCTTTTGCCTCCCAAATTATTTATACCTTTAAGCTGCCAATATACGTTTTTGCTGCTTTAGGAAGTTCATTGATTAATAACTCTTGAAACTCTGTTGCCAGCTCCTCTTCAATGCTTTCTTCTCGCATAACGCGAAGTATAAAGTGAGGGTTTTCGTGGGAGGTTTTAATTCCCATACGCAAATCAAAAGTGCGTTCACTTAAGCCTTCATACGGGATGCACTTGAATTTAAAATAGCCGGGCAGACCATCTTCGCTTCTTGCTTCAATCTCTTGCATTGCCGTTTTTCTTGAGCTGAAATTATTAGTTTCATGATCAGATTTGATTTTTGATTCAATAGTAAGCGTGCGTATTGCAGCGATTGCTTTAGCCATTTGCATTTCTTCTTTGTCTGCGTTATCAGTCAAAGGAGTTACAAAGTCATGCCATTCTTCTAGCCAATCCGCGAGAGATTTTTGAGAAAAATCATTGCCGTTAAGATTACAAATAGCTTTATATGCGGCTGTTTTTGTTAGGCTTAGTATTGCTTTATGATGGCAATGTTCAGGCTCAGCTGTATCACCTAAGTCAAATATAGTTTTAGCCGCCATACCTGGCGCATTAATAAAACAATTACTGCCTTCATAATCTTTAAAGTATTTAACGAAATCATTTATTGAGGCTGTTTTCATTGTTGCTCTAAAGTGATTACGAAAGCTCATGAACGGCTCAAGACTTTCTACCTTCATTGAGTCTGGTATTAATCGATGAGGGAAATCGGTATTATCATCGAGACTTTTTTCGTGCGATAAAGCTATCGCTTGGTTTTCTATGTGTATGATGGATTCTTTTGATAAACTCATTACAAGCTCCTTAAATTATTAATTAAAATCAGCTTTCGACTTTTCCTTTGCTGTCGAATAACTGGTGTTGGTTTTTTGGGAACAACGTTAGTTCGCCACCTTCATTGATATGCATTGGTGTTTTAGTTAAATTCTTTTCTGCGAATTCACCATTTGCTGTTGGTGCTGAATATGCGAGAAGATGTTCAACCATCACCTGATTACTATTACCTATTTGTTTTAGAGTAAAAGTAAGCTGAACTTTACCTGCAGCGTGGTTATCAACAACGCCGGCGGCAACATCTGATAACGCTTTGCCTATTTTTTGCTGGTATGTCCCAGCATCAAGATCATCTATAAATTGTGAAACGTCAGTGTCCATTTGTTTCTCCTGTTGTGGTTAATGATTTTTCTTTTTCTAAAAACTGCTTTGTGTGTTGCAGCGTGTACGGATAATCATCCGGCGCGCCTTGTTCAACATAAATAGCTAAGCAACTGAGGTGGTACATTGCGTTTTTATACCGCTCTTCTATGTTCGGTTGACTCTGTTGGTTCTGCTGATTGCTCATGATTAATCACCTGATGTTCTGGATTTATTTTCTTTTGTAACCACTCAACACCTTTTACGGTGACAACGGTTTTTGCGTATAACTTTGTGCCAACGGTGGGGTGGTTCCAGTTGCTTGCTTCTACTTTTAAGTAGCCGTTATCAATATAACTTTGGTAGGGCACATTGTTTTTGTTCAACACATTTTGTTCTCTTAAATACTTAAAGAGCTTTTTTGAACCGATACCGATTAATTTGGCGGCATCTTGCACTGAATATGTGTTGATGTGCGTAGCCATTATTTTTCTTGCTTAACCGGGTTGCAGGGGAGGCCGCTTAATTGGTCTTTGCGTTTTGGGACTTTAACGAAGCCAACATTGCTTTGGTCGGGATGGGTAACAAAACAAGCATAACCATTGCGCGCGGTAACGTTTCTAATGCTTTTGTAAATGTGCATCATGTCGAATACTTCGCTTGGTGTAACGCTCGGGTGAATCGTGATTATGTTGCTCATGCCTGCATCCTTTTTTAGTTAACCTGCCTGAGAATAGACTGAAAAAGTCAATTAAGTCAAGACTAAAAAAGTCAATTTTGCAATTTATTTTATAATTTAAAAAATAAATATATGGCCGATGTCGGTTTAACTGGCATTAAGGCAATAAAAACCCGCCAGAAAGCGGGTTGTGTTTATAAGGTGTGGAAGGGTGCTGTGTTAGATGCTTGGATTATTAAAGGCAGGTTTTTGTTCGCTTTCGCATGCTTTTTCACCTATTAATGTGGGCGGTATTTCTAGCGGCCACGCGCATGTTTCTGGTCTTTTATATGTACCTGGTATGTTGTTAACCCGAAGGAACGTTTCATTTGGTTGGTTTGCGTTTTCTTGCTGTGTAGCTTGGGATAGGGTGTTTTTAAGTATTATGTTGCGTTGTTTTAGGTTGAAAGCATTGATGCTTGAAACTAAAATTAAGCCACCAAGAATAAGAAAGGAAATACCCAGTACATAGCGATCCTTTCTTAATAGTGTAATGCTGTTTTTAGGTTGATCTGTTAAGCCTTTGCTTTTGTATTTGGCTGCGAGGTTTTTTACGAAATTTAAGTCTTCGTCTTTACTTTCCATTTTTATTGCCTCATTTGTTTGCTTATCTCGATAAAATCAATCACTTCGGCTTGCATTTCTTGTTTGTCATTAGGCACTTTTTCGCCTTTTGATAGCTGCTTTATATATCTGGCTCTCATTCGTTTAAAAAGTTCACGCTTGTCTTTTGCGGAAAGTCTGATTTCGAGCTGGTATTCAAATTCGTCGGCAAAGAAAAGGGCGGCTTCTTCGGCGATGTCTTCAATGTTTTCCTCAGTATAGAGCGGAATGGGTTCTGCAATCTTATTGTGCGGGCGATCTAGCCAGCCTTCTGGTTTGTTTGCAGCGGCTTCTATTTGTCGTGCTATTCCCGTACCCATGTTCTCTGGTGTGCCGCCATGCGGTTTTACAAGCCGGCTTATCTGAGAGTGGTTTTTCTCCATTTTATCAGCGAGCGCACTTATTTTTCCGCTGAACTGTTCCTCAAGAACGGCGATAAGGTTTTGTCTTCTTATTTCATATATATCCATAATTTTCCAATTTAGACTAAAAAAGACTTGCATGTATTGACTAAAATAGTCTATAAATACACATATAGACAAAATTTGACTATTTTAATAAAAGGCGCTTGTTTAAAAAAATGAGATTTAAAACCTACTGGCGAGAACTACCTGCCCCCGATAAAGCGAACTTTGCTGAGGGTTGTGGTACGTCCCCTCAAAACATTGAACGTAAGTATGCAAATGCAGATCAGGTGCCTCGCAGACCGCGTTTAGAAAAAATGATTGAGTTGGCAACGCCGGCGGTAAGCCGAGATGAGATGCTTGAGCATTTTTATCCAGTAAAGGAGCAGGGAGCCGCATGAATTACTCTCGCTCCAATGCATCTATAAATGTTTCTAATGTGTCGGCACATTCTGGGTCGGCTTCTTTGGCGGCGGCAAGCTTCTTCTTTAAGGCATTCATAAATTCACGTTTTGCAACGTCATTCATTTGGCCGTATGCATCGCTGAGCGCGCCTAGCAAAAAATATAAGTGGCTGTTGTCGTGTGTTAAATCAACAACACGCTCTGTTGTTGTTTTATTGGTTTGGTTTTTTATTTTATCGGTCATAGCGGTCTCGTTGTTTTTCATTTTGTTTTCGGCGATTCAAAGTGTAGCACTTCGAGACCGCTTTTTTAAAAATAATAACCGAGTTAAAAATTATTGCTCGGTAAAAAGAAAGGGGAATCACCATGAGTAATCACGACATTGATGCGTTAGACCAGGCGGCGTATGAAACCGTGCATAACTTCAAAGATAAAAACACGGGCAAGAAGGGGGCTGGTGGTATCGCGGATATTACGGGTATGAAGGCGAGCTCAGTTCAAAATAAAGCAAACCGCACCGAAGAATTTGCAAACTTTAACATCAAAGAGATGCGCTCTCTTATGTTGGCTACGAATGATTTCAGGATGCTTAAGGTGATGAATCAGGTTTGTGGCTTTATAGCTGTGGAACTTCCCTCTATTGAGTACCCCGCGGATTCAGACCTGGTTAACGCACATATAGATGTGGTTACTGAGCTTGGTGAGGCGACTGGAGAAATGAAACGGGCGCTTAATGATAAAAAATTAACTCAGGCTGAGCTGAGAAAAGTTAAAAAAGAATTTCATGATGTTATCGAAAAGGTGTATGGGTTGTTCTCAGTATTAGATGGCATGGCTGAACCAGAAGACAATGTAACTCAGCTTAACAGAGCTAAATCTTAATCATGGCAAACGAGGTTGTAACAGTTTCGGCGATGATTCTTTTGGTTTTAGAAGAGTATGTTGACGGTTTAGATTTTCATAACTTAAAGAATAAGTGCAACTATATCGGCACCACTGAAAAGTTTGAAATAAACCTGCGTCAGCTAAAAGTGAAGGGGAAGATATTTGCTTACCAAGGCAAGTTTCACCATGCTAAGTATCAAGACGACAATACAAAGGCAAAAAAGGTTGCTGCTGATTTAAAAGCGAAAGATGCAACTAAGGTTTTAAAAAAGATACATAAAAAAGTTAATGTACGGCTGGATAAAAAATTATACGCACTAGATACGGTTATCAGTCTTTTGGGTGGCGATCTTAAAGAAGATTTAATTCGAGTTAAAAACGATTTGGAATTAACGGCAAGTGCCGGTTTATAAGGCTGATGTAATACATAAGATATTACGCGATCAAAAGGATTATTTTTTAGATTGTTTAGCGGGTGAAATTTTAACGCGCTTTGAAACGCGAGAACAACGTAACGATTTTTTAACCAGAATGCATGAGCAAAGATTAGGTCCCAAAGATATAAACAAGAAACAGGCAGATGCATTTATTGATGATTTAAAACTAAGGGTGTTAAAGATTTGGGAATCGAACAAAAATTAGAATCTATACAGAAGCTGGGCTACCACATAACGATTGATATTGATGAGGTCAGTCACATTGTTGCGGGTATTTATCACAAACCAGATGGAATGGGTATGAGCGCGTCTGTTTTGGTTCCCGCTCACGAAACAGGGAACGATCTCGATGAGGTGCTTGGTGTAATTATTAAAAGGGCGTGTAAAGAACTAAAAAAAGGAGAGTAAATCATGAGTTGGCATGAGGTGTTATTCGGTGGTTTAGTTTTTGTATTAATGGTTTTTTTGATGGGGTATTTTTTTGTTTATCTTGCAGATAAGTTTATTGATGATGTTGTTATTAACGACGATTCGTCTGCAGATGAATACCGACAATGCATGCGGCTTGAAGAAATGTTTAGCGAGAGCGGTTTGCAGCACCAGTTCAACCAGCCTTTTGTTTGCGAAAAAGGAAAAGACGAACATGAATGCTGTGTAATTGGTTAACCGGATGAAAGGATTAGTTGGAGGCGGGTTTAAATCTTAATTTATGTCATACGAAACTCACAAGGACCCCACGTTCGACAAAGTGGCGGGGGATGAAATGAGAGCCAAGGGTTGCATCGCCTGCGCGAAATACGAATATATGGTGGACAGGTTCCGCTGTTCGGTGGGTAAACGGTTGCCTGGTTGTAAGAAAGAACGCGGCGGGTTTGTTTTGAATGAATAGACGAAATTTTCTAAAAGCAACATTGAGTGCGTTTGCGATTGTTTCTATTCCGCGCAGCATAATTAACTCTTTTGAGCTAGGCGAAACCAATGTAATTAACACAGATGTTTTTAGCGTGGACTTTGATAAAGAAACTGTGACAATAAATGGAAGTTGCAGTGTAAAGGAGTTGGTTGAGTTTGGTAAAAAATATTGTCCTAAAATGATTACCGAAATAAATAATACAGTTTATATAGATGGAAGTTTACACGTTAATGGAAGCCTAACTGGCTAATGTAATTGGCAATATAACGGCTTTTATAAGCCGCTGAGAGTAACGAAGACGGGTTGATTTATTTGTTTACCCGCGGAGGCAGATATGAGAAAAATAGTAACACCACAGACACAACCAAAAGAAGGTGACGCTAGAACTAAAAGCGGCTTCCTATTGTTACCAAAAAAAATTGGTAATGAGTGGCGATGGTTAGAGTACGCAAGTTGGAAGCAAGTATGTATTAAGCGGCACTCTCTTGTTCCAGAGCGTGGATATTCACCTGGGCAATATCATCTCACATGGGCAAGCACAGAGTGGGGCTAACGCAAAGCTAAGCGGCTCATAGAGTCCGCGCTTGAGCGTTTTGTTAACCGTAACAAGGAGATTAAAGTGACCGATACTTACTGTGCAGACTGTGGTGGTTTTGATATTGAATGGATGCATAAATGTGAAAAACATATAGGTGTTGAATATTGTCGCGGCTGCGAATGTCCTTTATGTGCTGATGATGATAGAGACGGGCTTTACGATTATGATTTTAGTGAAGACGGTTAACACGCTAATAAGCTGACGCGCGTTTTCTGCGCGGTCAGACTTTATTTAATTATTATATTTTTTGATTAATAGAAAGGTTATTTATTATGGCTATAAAAGTAATAGGCAAAGACAGTAAAACGATTAAAACTACTACTTGTGGTAACTGTGCTGCAATTCTCGAATACACTAACGCAGATACAAAAACGGAGGTAAGAAAGGATTACACAGGTGGATCAGACACATACAGGACGCTAATTTGTCCTGAGTGCAACGACAGTGTGAATGTGGCGATGTATTGAAATATAACGGCGCTGTTAATTTGCGCCACTAATTGAACAGAGAAAGGCGCAATACTTTCAGCGTCAAATTGAATGAATTGTTATAAATATGAGGATCTTAATATGCATTGGATAATAACACCTACGCATGACGATGATATTGATTGTTACGCAATACCAGCGGAAACAGAAGAAAACCATCGTGAAGCCCTTGAAATGGCACAACAAGTAATAGAATCGCGATGGGATGGGTTGAGCGCAGGCGAAAGCGCAACAGTGACTATTAAGCTTGTTGACGCACCAATGCCTGAGACTGTTGATTTATAACAACAGAATATGCGGAGCGTGCAAGGTAAGCTTTTAGGGTGAATTGTTAAATATTTGTTAATTTTTTAAAAAATAGGTCATTTTTTTTGTTTGTCTTCGGTTTATTGTTGAGTGGCGTATGGCTCTTATCCATATATACGCTTAATTAACGAGGCAAACATGATAAATAAAAAACAAAAAATGGCTAGAAAGATTAAGAATAAACAAGATAAAAAATTGGTTAAATTTTTATGCCGATTAATCAGGAGGGTGGCGTGAGTAATACAGAAGATGCAGTTATAGGCCAAAAAGAAAAATACATAGCAGTTTTAACAGATGGGCAGCTTGAACAAAACGTAGTTATTGCATTAGCAAGTTGCGGTTATAAATTGACGCGCGAATCCAATTATGACGGCATGATAACGCATCACTATGTTAAGCAAGAAGGAAGAACTGATAATTTTAAACCAGTTGGAGATGTTAGTTGAGCATACCACGGCTTGAGAAAGGCTATACGCGCATTGCTAATGAATTGCTTGAGGCAATACTCAAACATCCTTTTTCTAAGCGTGAGCTTAACGTGGTGCTGTCTGTGATACGTAAAACATACGGCTATAACGGTAAGAAGCATGATGCTGTTTCGTCGGTTCAGATAGCCTCTATGACAAGTATTGATCAGTCACATATATCGAAAACAATTAACTGCTTGATCGAAAAAAATGTTCTCGTAAAAAAAGGAAAGGGGCGACTAGGTCATGGAAAACACATTAAGTCTGTAGGTATAAATAAGCGCTATAAAATGTGGTCAACAACTACGGCCAAAACAGCCTTAGTTGTTGAGGAAGACTACGGCCAAAACAGCCCCAGAACTACGGCCAAAACAGCCCCAGTGAGTACGGCCAAAACAGCCTATACAAAAGAAAGAAAAGAAAAAAGAAAGGGAGAAGCGGTAGTAAAAAAAATAAAACAATACTTAGAATCACTTCATGGTGAAGATGAATATTCGTATTATCGAAAAATTGGTATTGAATTAGAAATCCATCCCTTTTCAACAGAAACAGCAAATGAATATATCAAACGGGTGAGAAATGCAGTCCACTGATGAGAGGTCGTTAGCAGTAAATAAAAACGATATTGAATGGACTAGTATTCACAGCGTTGAGTCAGAACAGGCTGTTCTTGGTTCACTTCTTGTTGATAACGATCTATTCGATGACATAGATATAAAAACTAATGATTTTTCACAAAATAGTCACAGGCTAATTTATGAAGCGATAATTTCAATGGTTAACAATGATGTTCCGTTTGATGTAGTAACGGTGTATGAAAGACTCGGTGATAATGCAATGTACATTGGCGGGCTAAGTTACCTGGGTAACCTTGTTAAAAACTTACCAACAACCGCAAATGTTTTAGCTTACGCAACCATCGTTAAAAATAAGTCGGCCATGAGGCGTCTTGCTCGACTTGGTTCAAATGTTGTTGAAAAGGCGCACTCAAACGAAAAAGCTGAAACCGTTATTGATTATGCGCAAGCTGAAATTTTAGGGCTTGATGATAGTGGTGCGACAGAAGTATTAACGGCTTCTGAAATTCTACCGCGTGTCGTTAATGGTATTGATGAACGTTTTCAAAATGGCGGCGACATTGTTGGTTTATCAACGGGGTTTTCTGACCTGGATGAAATTACTTTAGGATTATGTGCTGCGGATTTAATTATTATTGCTGGACGGCCATCAATGGGTAAAACAACATTAGCAACAAACATTGCCAGAGGCAACGCATTAAATAACCGATCTTGTTTGGTCTTTTCAATGGAGATGCCCGCTGACCAAATAATGAATCGTGAGATTGCAGCAGTAGGACGAATTGAACTTTCCCGGCTTCGCAAGGGCAATCTTGAAGATGATGACTGGCCTCGTTTAACGACAGCTGTAGGAAAATTAAATAATAATAAATTGTTAATTGATGATTCTCCCGGTTTATCTGTAGCTCAAGTTAGATCACGTGCGCGTAAAGCAAAGAAAAGGCACGGTTTAGATTTGATTGTTGTTGATTATTTACAATTAATGTCAGGCGAAGGTGAGAACAGAACGCTTGAAATTGAACAAATATCTAAAGGGCTTAAAAGCTTAGCCAAAGAACTCCACATTCCTGTTATCGGTTTGTCGCAATTAAATCGAGATCTTGAGAAACGAAGTAATAAGCGCCCAATATTGTCAGATTTAAGACAATCTGGTGCGATTGAACAGGATGCGGATTTAATTTTATTTGTGTATCGAGACGAAGTTTATAACGAAGATAGCGCGGACAAAGGAACCGCTGAAATAATTATTGCAAAACAAAGGAACGGAGAGATCGGAACAGTAAGGTTGATTTTTAGAGGGAAGTATTGCCGGTTTGATAACTATGGACGATTGGATGGGGAACAATAATGACAGATAACAAAGTGGTTGAGTTTGTTCATGATAATAGTCAGCTATATTTTTTGCTTGGAACATTGAGCGATGCTTATTTATCGTTAAATGATTTATCAAAAAGGCAATATATAAACCATCTTGAAGAAAAGGCTTTAAGAGCGGACAACAAATATAAGTTAGTTTTGAGTGATTACATTAAAGCGTTAAAGGAGGCCGGTTGATGGCAGGCAACACAAAAACAGCCCTGTACTTACAAGAGGCAAGACGGGCTTTAAGATTATGGGGAGAATACATGAATCTTCCTGTCGCGGGCGGGAGCTGTAAAGGTTATCCGAGCCAGTCATGTATCGAGTCAGGTGGAATAAGTAAAAACAAATATGCGCCGATAGTTAGCACTCCATCAAATTTAGTTAAAAACACAGAGGGTGTTTTGAAAGTGTTGGAGGCTGCAAACCCGATGGACTTTATGGCTTTAAAATATAAATATGAGGATGGGTTAATTAATGAGGATGCGGCTAAACGGATGAATTTGGCCAAGCGATCTTATGAGGCAAGAGCTGCTGATGGGGAAAAGTTTGTGGCCGCATTATTATTTTTTCAAAAAAAGGTTGACCTCGCACGCGGTAAGGTGTAGTTTTCATTTAACGTCACACAACTGACATACAAACACAAAGCCTCGCTGATTCAGCGGGGCTTTTTTATTGCCCAAAGGAAACTAGATGGTATGGCAGACGTACATACAAAGCTTGAAGCGGCTGGGGCAGTAGGAACGAAATTAACATATGCAGCGAGTAGCGGGCTTACCTTCTTTGGTGTTCTAACAGCACAAGAATTAGCTGCATTGTTTGGTATAGGTTTAGCTGTGTTAACGCTTGCGATTAATACTTATATCAACTGGTATTGGCGCAAGAAATCGCACGAATTAGAAATAAAAAAGATTAAGCTCAAACAAAGTCGTCATGATGACGACAACGAAGAACATCGGCCAGTTTAAAAGGTACTACCGAGACATTTGCACCATACGGGGCTAAGCATCGCGGAATTTTTGCAGATATTTAACCCTATAGGGGGTTCCGGTTCATTGTTCTATCTAATCAGTAGTTAACTAAATAATCACTTTTACAGACAATCATTATGGCAACACTAGAATCTATTGCTAAAAGACTTGATATGTCTGAGCGCAATCTGCGCGACGTTTTAAAAAAAATAAAACTCGATCATCGTACTGCCTCAGTTAAAGATATAACCATTGGATACATTCGCCACTTGAGACATCAGGCGGCTGGTCGTGGCGGTAGTCATCAGGAAACATCGACGCTGGCAAAGATTCGTGAATCTGAAGCTAACGCGCAATTAAAAGAACTCGATTTTTACACAAAAATAAAATTACTGGTTCCTGTCGAAGAGATAGAACCAATGCTTGATAACTGGGCAGTGTTAGCCCGCTCCGAAGTTAGAAACGCTATGGATAAAATTATTGCAAACTTAGAAAGCAAACATGGCATAGAGATTGAACAAGGCATTATTGATGAATCACTTGGCTCTGCCTTTACAGCTATTGGAAGCTACCCGCGCAACTTGTCGCAAAATGATGTTGAGGGTGGCGAAGAAGTGGGAGCCACCACGTAAGATAGCAACGCTCGACTGGTTGCGTGAAGAGTATCGTTTGCCGGATGAGGGTGCAGATTTACCTGGTCCTTATAATCCAGATTACGTGCCTTACCTTTGGGGCATCTTTGCAGCGCTTGATGATCCACTAACGCGCATAGTCGTAATGATGAAAGCCGCGCAGATTGGCTGGACGTTTGGTTTGATTGGGTATATCGGTCGATGTATTGATACGCAACCGGCACCAATGATTGTTCTGTTTCCAAAAGATGGGGCTGCGCGTGAGTTCTCTGACGAGAAATTCACCCCCGCCATAAAGGCTACGCCAGCACTGGTAAACAAAATAGATGTATCGACAAGCCGTAAGTCAGGCAACCGGTCTTTGTTTAAAAACTTCCCTGGTGGCTTTATTAAGCTGGCCGGCTCGAACTCTGTTAGCAATGTTAAATCAACACCAGCACCAACTGTTATTATTGAAGAGCCGGACGATACTAGCGACAACGTGAAAGAGCAGGGCGATGCAATTCGCTTAGTTAAAGAGCGTCAGAAACGTTTTAGAAATGGCCTGATGGTGTTGGGCGGCACGCCTTCAGTTAAAGGTTTGTCACGCATTGAAGAGCACATTGAATTATCTGATCAGCGTGTCTTACCTATTGCTTGTCATGACTGTGGTGAAAAGCATGTTTTAGATTTCGTTAATGTTAGTTGGGTAACATCTGAAGATTGCATAGCTCATCCGGTGTACGGCCAAGCAAGACCAGATACATCGGTTTATGGTTGTCCTCATTGCGGTTCAGCATGGGACGATTATCAGCGGCAACAAAACATTGTTAACACGGTTAAACAAGCTGCTGCTGATGGTGACCCGTTTTATGGTTGGGTACCAACAGTTGAAGTCTCAGGCGGTATAATCGGATTTAAAGAACTAAACGAATTATACGTTTGTATACCAGGTACATCACTTGCCGATGTTGTTCGTGATTATTTAGAAGCGTTGCATGATGCTGAAAAAGGAGATCAATCGGGTTTAATTGTTTTTCAAAACTCTAAACTTGGTCGGCCTTATGAGTATCAATCGAATGCGCCTGCAGTTGATGAGCTTGCCGATCGCGCAGAAGATTATGAAGAGTTGACCATCCCTGAAGGCGGATTAGTTCTCACTGCTGGTATTGATGTTCAACATGATCGATTAGCAATTGTTATCGATGCCTATGGGCGTGATGAAGAAAGCTGGACAATCTATTGGGGTGAAATAGCCGCAAAATCAACCACGGTTGATATTAAGGATCCGGTTTGGGATGAGCTTGATAAATTATTGTTTACCCCTCGCAAGCATGTGAAGGGGTTCACTATAAATATGAGTGCTGCAACTATCGATGCTTCTGACGGACAAACGTCTGATGCGGTTTATCATTATGTAAGAACAAGACAGCGCTATGGAATAATGGCCGGCAAAGGCTCTTCAAATGATTATGGTAATCGTGAAATTTACAGCGCTCCGCGAAAAGTAGATTTTAAAACAAAAACAAAAGCAGCGAAGTATGGTTTACAGGTTTATATCGTTGGCACTTATAAATCAAAAGATTTACTGATTGGGGAACATGGCCGCATAACCTTACTTGGTAGCGGTCCCGGTCGCATGCATTGGTATCAAGGTATTCGTGCCGATTTCTATGAACAAATTACTTCTGAAATAAAAGCGCCTCACAGAAGTGTTCGCGGCAAGATGGTGTGGCAGCCAAAATCTGGCGTTAGAAATGAGGCGCTAGACTGTAAAAGCATGAGCTTACACGCAGCACGAAGCATTAAATTACATGCTCAGTCACCAATGTGGTGGCAGAAATTAGAACAGAAATTAGTACAGGCTGATATGTTTTCGCAATCTGAAGAAAAAACAGAGGCGAAAGATACTCAAAAACAAAATACCCGCCAGCGTAAACGTGGTGGCTTTGTGAAAAACTGGTAAATATGACTGCATCCATCCCATCAAAAGAACCCGCTGTATTTACCGCGGGGGATACTATCAAGTGGACAAAATCACTTTCTGATTATCTGCCCGCTGATAGCTGGGTATTAACGTATGCACTTGTTATGTCTGGCAAGTTGATTAACTTAACAGCGGCAGATAATGGCGATGGCTCACACTTAGTAACAATCACAGCTGCAACATCTGCTGGTTATACTGCGGGCATCTATCACTGGCAAGCCTATGTTACAAAATCGGGCGAACGCTATAAGGTTGGTCATGGTCGCTTAGAAGTTAAGCCCGACTTTGCCGCACAAACTAATGGATATGACAACACCAGCCACGTCAAAAAGGTTCTTGATGCGCTGGAGGCTACCATTCTTGGTAAGTCCAGCAAAGATCAAATGAGCTACACCATTAACGGCACCACAGTTGCGCGTATGACGCCGGAAGAACTTATTAAATGGCAAAATCATTATCGCATTATGTACAAGCAAGAATTGCAAGCAGAAAGCTTAGACAACGGTTTCACGCCCAGCAATAAAGGACAGGTGCGCTTCTAATGAGTTTTATAAAACGAATTGCACAGCGTACAGTTAATGCGGCTTGGCATGCGCTTAACGATAAACCCGTCACTCAAAAACGAAGCTTTAACAGCGCACAAGTTTCTAACTTAACAGCAAGCTGGACCACTACACCTAAACCGATTGATGTTGATATTCGCAATGGGCTGCGTAAATTACGTGCGCGTGCACGGCACGAAGCACAGAATAATGATTATGTTCGCCGCTTTTTAAGCCTGGTTAAAACAAATGTAGTTGGCCACACAGGGATTATATTAAAGCCCCGGGTAATCGATGCAAATGGTAAGGCTGATGTTCTTGCTACTGGCGCAATAAAAACAGGTTGGCAAGAATGGGGAAAGCAAGGCGTTACTGATGTAACGGGCAAATTTAGTTGGAAAGCAATTCAACGATTGTTTATTGAAACACTTTCACGTGATGGCGAAGTGTTAGTTCGTAAAATTCGCGGATGGAAAGGTAATAAGTTTCGTTTTGCTTTGCAGTTTCTTGACCCTGAACTATTAGATGTCGATCATAATCAGACATTAAAAAATGGTAACGTCATTCGCATGGGGGTTGAACTCGATGAATGGCGTAAACCTGTAGCATATTATTTGTTAACAACAAAACAAACGTCTGATGATTACCAGTTTGGCGGTCGTCGATATACACGTATCCCGGCTGATGATATTTATCATGAGTTTTTACCTGAATGGGTTTGGCAAACGCGCGGTATTCCTTCGGTATCTGCCGGTTTAATGCGCTTAAATATGTTGGCAGGCTATGAAGAGGCTGAACTTGTTGCGAGTCGTGCAAGTGCCGCGAAGTTTGCAGTGTATGAACGTGTTGACGAAATGGCACCGGTTAACGATCCATCTAACCAAATGGAGAAACAAGCTGACGGTTCTTTTGTTCAGGACTTCGACAGCGGAACGATTGAAGTTACACCTGAAGGTTACAAACTTAATTTAATTGATCCACAGCATCCAAATAGCGCTTATAAAGATTTTGTTAAAGCCTGCTTACGTGGTATTTCTTCTGGTTTAGGTGTTACTTACAACTCACTAGCGAATGATTTAGAAGGAGTTAATTTTTCAAGCCTTCGTCAAGGTGCTCTTGAAGAACGTGCTGTATGGATGCTGTTACAAGAATGGATGATCGAATCATTCTGTGAGCCTGTATATCGTGATTGGTTAAGCATGTCTTTATTGGCAGGCTCATTAAAAGTCATGGGTCGGCCTTTAAAAGTTGACAGAGAAGAAAGCTATCAAAATGCAACCTGGCAACCTCGTCGCTGGCAGTGGGTGGATCCTAAAAAAGAATTAGATGCACATGAAATTTCATTCAGGCATAAATTAAAAAGCCCGCAATCAGTTATTCAAGAAATGGGAGGTGACCCCATTGAGGTGCTGGATGAATGGGAAGCATGGGAAAAACAATTAAAAGATAGAAATTTAAAAACAGAGCCCGCCGATAAGGCGGGTTCTTCGTTTAACGAGGAAGAAAATAATGACACAGCCGAAGAAACAAAATCGGAAGATTGAGTTAGGCCCTCAGTTTCGCGCAGCCAAAATTGATAATTCAAAAATTGACGTTGATTCAAGAACTGTAGAGGTTGCCTTTTCTTCAGAAACCGAAGAAGTGATTCGCTCCTTTGGTAGAGAAATCCTTGATCACTCTCCTACTAGTGTAAGGCTAGGTCGCCTTTCCGATGGGGGAGCTGTTCTGGTAGACCATGACACCCGTGATCACGTTGGTGTTGTTGAGTCTGTTTTAGTTGATACAGATCGCCGGGGGCGAGCTAAATTACGTTTTGGACAAGGCGTAAGAGCAACTGAAATATTTCAAGATGTGATCGATAAAATTCGTCAATTCGTTAGTGTTGGTTATTTTCTGCATGAAGCTGAACGCGATGAAAGCTACACCGATACAGAAACATATCGAATTGTTGATTGGGAGCCTTACGAAATTTCATTTGTGGCAGTACCTGCGGACGCAAACGCCGGTGTCGGTCGGAGTAATGATGAAATTACTACTTTAAATATTAAAGAACACATTAAACAGGAGAACCGGACAATGTCTGATTCAATCGAAAAAGAAACCCCGGCGGAAAAAGAAACGCCTAAAGTAAATGTAACTCAAGTTCGCTCTGAAGGTGTTGAGCAAGAACGTAATCGTGTAAATGAAATTAATGCTATTGGCGACAAATATGGCATGACTGATTTAGCACGAAACTTTGTTGACAACGGCAAGTCTGTTGAGGAGTTCCGTACTGCGGCGCTCGAGCGCTTTGGCGGTCAAAAACCCGTTGAAGCAGAAGCGCCCGACATTGGTATGTCAGAACGCGAAATGGATAAATTCAGTTTCGTGCGCGCATTAAATGCAATGGCAAATCCACGTGACCACAAGGCACAAGAAGCGGCTGCCTTTGAAATTGAATGCTCACGCGCAGCGGGTGACCGTATGCGTAAAGATGTTCAAGGCATTATGGTACCGGTTGATATGCTTAAGCGTGCAATGCATGAAGGCATGACGCGTGATTTGAATGTTACAACCGCCACAGCCGGTGGTAATACCGTTGCAACGGATTTATTGTCAGGCAGCTTTATTGATATGTTAAGTAACAAATCAATGATGATGCAACCTGGTATGGCTACGGTCTTAAAAGACTTGAATGGTAATTTAGCTATTCCTCGTCAAACAGGCGGAGCGGCTGCTTACTGGGTCGCTGAATCTGGTGCGCCAACAGAAAGCGAAGCAACATTTGACCAGGTAACATTAACGCCTAAAACTTTAGGCGCTTTCACTGACTTTAGTCGCAAACTGTTACTTCAATCTTCAATCGATGTTGAAGGCTTTGTTCGTATGGACTTAGCACGCACATTAGCGTTAGAAATCGATCGTGCAGCAATCAATGGTTCCGGTGCAAGCAACCAACCAACCGGCATTTTAGGCACCACGGGTATCGGTGTTGTGGCGGGCGGAGCAAATGGCTTAGCACCAGCATGGAGTCATATTGTTGACCTTGAAACTGCTGTTGCAGTGGATAATGCAGATGTAGGTTCGTTGCGTTACCTCACTAATGCTGTGGTTCGCGGCAAGCTAAAGCAGACTGAAAAAGTTGCTTCTACAGCCCAGTTTATCTGGTCTGAAGGTGGCGAAATGAACGGTTATGAAGCGATGGTAACGAATCAAGTGCCATCCAATTTAACCAAGGGCACTAGCGCAGGTGTTTGTTCCGCAATTATCTACGGTAACTTTGCAGACTTCTTGATTGGTATGTGGGGTGGTCTGGACTTAACGGTTGACCCATTCACTGGCTCAACAAGCGGCACTGTTCGTGTTGTTGCGCTGCAAGATGTTGACATGGCGGCACGCCATGGCGAATCTTTTGCAGCCATGCAGGACGCACTAACGGCTTAATGTTAACGACTTAAATTGCAGC
>Ga0316208_1000706_pt1 | contig 37249 bp, 25 predicted proteins | sample 3monopyrite_MG_FD_204944 | JGI IMG/M metagenome (GOLD analysis project Ga0316208, IMG submission 204944) | Microbial mat bacterial communities from mineral coupon in-situ incubated in ocean water Damariscotta River, Maine, United States -... | ecosystem: Environmental > Aquatic > Marine >...
TACCGCCCATATTTGGGCCGGTAATAATAAGCATACGCTGTTGATCGTTTAGTTTGCTGTTATTTGGTATAAAACTATCTTCAGTTACCTGTTCAACTACAGGATGGCGGCCCGCAATAATATTAATACCCGGCCGAGTCTGAAACTCTGGACAGCAATAATTAAGCGTATCTGCACGTTCAGCAAAACAGCTCAATGTATCGAGTTCTGAAATACCTTCAGCAGAATGTTGAAGTGCTACGAGGGAAAGTAATAATTTGTCTAGTAGAGCATCATAAAGTGACTTCTCTCTACTCAGTGCTTTTTCTTTTGCGCTTAATACCTTATCCTCAAATTCTTTTAATTCTGGTGTGATAAAACGTTCAGAAGATTTAAGTGTTTGACGACGTACATAATCAACGGGTGCTTTATCTGATTGAGCACGTGAAATTTCTATATAAAATCCATGTACACGGTTATAACTGACTTTAAGCGTGCTGATTCCTGTTCGTGCTTTTTCTCTAGCTTCTAAGTCTATTAAAAATTGATCTGCATTTTTACTCAGATTTCTAAGTTCATCTAGCTCGTCATCATAACCTTCTGCTATAACGCCTCCATCACGAATAACAACTGGCGGATTTTCTTTGATTGCAGATTGTAAAAGATTGACGGTATCAGGATGTTCGCTTATTTGTTTTGATAGGTCCGCAAGGCGTTTCGCAGATAAATGTTTAAGTAATTTTTGTAATAATGGAAGCTGTGCCAGCGACATACCTAGTGTATATAAATCTCTTGGGCGAGCAGATTTTATGGCAACGCGACTAAGAATGCGTTCTATATCACCTATAGGTTTTAGCAGGTTTTGTGATTCTTCGTAATCACGATTTTTTAGTAAAGCCTGTATAGCGTCATGGCGTTGTTTAAGTGCATCATGATCACGTAGCGGGCGGTTAATCCAACGGCGTAAACAACGACTGCCCATATTTGTGCTGGTTTTATCAATTACTGAGGCCAGGGTGTTTTCAGCACCACCATGTAAATTGGTTTCCAGTTCCAAATTACGTCGGCTAGCGGCGTCTAACAAAACTGAATCTTCGCTGCGTTCAACACGTAAGCCTTGTATGTGTGGTAATGCCGTACGTTGTGTATCCATAACGTATTGCATTAAACAACCAGCAGCTAAAATCGCCTGTGTCATTTCCTCACAACCAAAGCCGGCTAGATCTTTAGTTTTGAATTGTTCTGTTAACAGACGCTGGCAGGTTTCAATTTCGAAATACCAGGGTGGTTGTCTGCGTACGCCTGATACCGAAGACAGAAGATAATAGTTTTCATCATCTTCAGAAATTAAAATTTCAGAGGGTTTTATACGCTCAAGCTCAGTTTGTAATTGTTCGATACTGATTAATTCTTGGACAAAGAAACGCCCCGAACCAACGTCTAATACAGCAATGCCAATTTGTTCGCCAAAAGAGGCAATGGACATTAAAAAGTTATCGCGACGTTCTTCTAATAAGTTTTCATCAGTGACTGTGCCAGGTGTCACAATGCGTACAACTTTGCGTTCAACTGGGCCTTTTGAGGTTGCCGGGTCTCCAACCTGTTCGCATAAAGCGACGGACTCGCCAGCACGAATGAGCTTAGCTAAATAGTTGTCTGCGGAATGATAGGGAATTCCGCACATGGGTATAGGGTTGCCTTCAGTCTTTCCTCTGGCGGTGAGAGTGATACCAAGGAGTTCTGATGCACGACGCGCATCGTCGAAAAACATTTCGTAGAAATCACCCATTCGATAAAACAGGATGATATCGGGGTGCTCAGCCTTAATGCGTAAAAATTGTTGCATCATAGGTGTGTGTTTATCGGCTACAGCTTGCATTATTTCAGGGTTCTATTATTATAAGTGTATAATTTAATTAAGTATTTTTGTTTTATCATGTTTTCGTTTTGTTTCTAGTTATTTCATGAAAACGCCTGAAATTGCTAATAAAAATGTAGGTTTAAATGTAGGTTTTTTTGAGGGCTAAATTAATCTTCCAAAAACCTACAGTAAATTACATTAAGTAAATATATTATATATTAGCAGGCAAGATTTTTTACTAAAAAGGTTGTGTGTATGCCAATTAATCTTAAAACAGCATTAACTTCGAAGAAAATAGAGGCTATGAGGCCTGGAGATAAGGATATATCTGATGCAGGTGAGAATCGTGGATTACGGCTTTCATGCGGGAATGCAGGCACTAAATCCTTCTTTTATAGATATACAAGCCCGATATCAGGGAAATTAACTCAGATTAAAATTGGTAATTACCCAAGTATATCGTTAGCTGAAGCTAGAGTTGAATTGAGAAACTTTAAAATCACTCGTAAAGACGGAAGATGTCCTGCACATGAGCAAAAATTGTATAAGCAGGAAAAAAAGAATCTTGATAACTCCAGTTCTGGCATGACTGTTAAAGGTGTGGTTGATTTATATTTAAAACAATATATAGAAGATCGGTTGATTAATGAAAAGTTAATCAAAGGAGCAAGAAAATCAAAAGGTCAAGCCGAGGTAAGGCGTACTCTTTATGCTGATGCAGTACGTGTGATGGGAAATAAAATTGCTTCAGATGTTACAAGAAAAGATGTTGTTAATCTTGTATTAGAGATAGTTGATCGTGGAGCAAATATCCAGGGGGGAAATGTTCTTCGAGAATTAACATCTGCATACGAATTTGCAATTGGTCTAGAGAAATTTGAAGATGATTTTGCAAACCCAGGTCTTTTAGCTAAGTCTTCACTTAAGCAAGCAAGAGTACGTTTAACCTCAAAACGAGGTAAAAGATTTTTATCGGATTCAGAAATAAAAAAGTTTTTATATTGGTTGCCTCGTTCAGTATTTACGCCTACTCAAAAAAATATTATGCATTTTGCATTGTGGACAGGCTGTCGAACAGGAGAAGTGTGTTCAGCTGAATGGAAAGATGTTGATTTAAAAAATAAATTTTGGCATTTAGGGGACACAAAAACTGGAGTTGAACGTGATGTACAGCTACCTATTCAAGCAATAAAATTTCTAGAACAATTAAAGAAGACTACCGGTGATTATATGTTTCCATCTCAAAAAACAGGGCTTCCATTACAACAAAAAACATTATCAGAGCAAGCTTGGCATCTTCGCAAAACCAATAGAATGCTTGATATAAAGCATTGGACGCCCCATGACTTGCGTAGAACTGTAAGAACAGGCTTGTCACGCTTGGGGTGTCCATCTGAAGTGGCTGAAGCGATACTTGGGCACTCTAAATCAGGTATTGAAGGAACTTATGACCTACATTCTTATGAGCCTGAATGTAAAAAGTGGTTACAACTTTGGGCAGATCATCTTGATCATTTAATGGAAAGCTAGTTGAGTTAGTTTGTTTATTTCAGTACTGCATAATATATTAATGATAATTCGTGTGATCTTAAGCTGGTTTAATTAATAGCATTAAGTTTGGTGCAATGGTTGTAATAATTAATTTTTAATATTTTTCAAAACTATATTTTGTACGAAGTTTTGGACTTGCTGCTACTTTAATAATTGAGTGTTCACTTTCTAAAATAATTGAATGTATGGCTTCAATTAAATTATATTTATAAAAATCAATTTTACTTGTAAATTCTATAATATAAGGATGTCTTCGGTATGTCTTTTCAAGTATGTATATAATGTTTTTATGTTTTGCGTGTGTTAAGTAGTTCACTTCTGGATACTCATTAATTATTTTAATTGCAGTGCTCATGATGGAGGATCTAAATAATTTATGAATGGTGTATTTTTTTGCCCATGTATGCAGTTCATAAGATTTAATGAAAACACTTAAATCATGGTGGTCTGGAGTATAGTCGTCGTCAAATAAATATTTGTAAGCATTCTTGATCCGGAGTTCAGAATTGAGCTTAGTTGACTTGTTTTCATGGGTTTCACAAAATACTGTATTTTCAATTTGTTTTTTATGGCATAACATACACCGTTCTAATAGCAATTCTTTCTTGAGTGTGTTTCCTTTTGGGTATGGAAGGTTTTTGAGTCTATATTTTCCATCAATATCCCAATGTATTTTATCGATATAACTATGGTAGTTGTAGTAATTTAATAATGTGGGCCATTCAGGAATTGGGCTTTTAGGTTCAATATCATGCTTGTTAGATGATTTTTTTGCATTAAATACTTGTATGCGTAATGCTTTTAGAAAATGTATGTTATTGAGTAAGTTAATGTATTCATCGTCCTCTTTGCTGTCCTTGATGGTGTTGTTTCTAAGTTGATTTTCAAGTAGCCACGTAGCAATTTTAATGGAGTTTCCAGATATATCATTAAGGAAATCACCTAAATTATCAGGAAAGTGTATTACTGTCCTTTTATTATTTGAAGAATAGGGACTATTAATGCACAAAGTATTACAGTCTAGTGATTTTTCGGACAATAATGGCCATAACGGTTCTCTATTGAAAACCCTAGTTCTCGTTTCCGCAAGTTCCCCATTCTCAAATTTCTTAAATATTAATTCGAGAAGGTCTATGTCTGTATCATCTAGCATAATTAAATCTATTTAAAATGGGTTGATATATGTAAATTGTTTCAATTTAATTTAAATTTATTGAGTTTTTGTAGCTTTTTGGCCATGCGTACAGGTTTTTATGCTGCTTAAATTGGACTGTGATTATTACATAAAGGTTCAAGACAATGCATGAAAAAATACTACGAACACAAGATATCTGTGAAAGACTTGGCGGTATATCTTTAACAACATTTTGGAGATTACGCAAAAATAACAATAGTAATTTCCCAAAATCAACAAAAATTCCTGGTACTTCTTTAAATGGATGGCACGAAACAGCAGTTAATCAATGGATTATTGAAAATATGAATAAGGAGGTGGGTTAAATCATGGTTTGTATGGCATCTGCATTAGATTTCTCAGTTGTTCCATCAGGTGTCGATGATTTAATTCTTGACGCATCTACGCCTGAAGATTGGCTGATAGAAGACCTTTTACAACGTGGTGATCAAGTTGTTGTAGCTGCTCAGCCAAAACTAGGTAAAAGTTTACTCTGCACGCAAATTCAAATTGCATTAGCTTCCGGTAGTTCATTTTTAATGTGGGAAGTAAAGAAGAGGGTTAAGACTCTTTATATTAATTTGGAAATAAATGCCAAACAAATAGCGATTAGGTTGATAAAGCAAGCTGGTGGGGAAGATGAATTTCAGGAGATTAAGGAAACTTTGTTTGTAGAAAACGAGTTTAAGTCACTTGATATTAATTCTGAAGATCATTTTAATGGATTAGTTGAATATATTGGCAGAATTTCACCAGACGTAGTTGTTTGGGATGTTCTTTCACGGATTCATAGTTGTGATGAAAATGACAATTTACGAATGGCAAAAACAATGTTATTAATACGACAAGCATCTGGTACTGCTGCTTCAATTGTTGTTCATCATACCCGAAAACCCCCAGCTGGAATGGAGGAAAAAAATCAAGGCGCATTTGGTATTCGCGGTGCTTCATCCATTCACGGTGAAGCAGATTTAGTAATGGTTTTAAGTAAAAAAGGCGGCATAAAAGGAGGAGGGTACTCACTTTCATTTAGTGCACGAAATATTGAAGAACCTGAAGAAATGACTTTAAAGTTGAGTAAAGATCTGATTTTTTATTCATATGAAGAAGATAAGCAAAATGAGTTAAAAAAGGCAGTGTTGGAAGCGTTTGGTGAATATAAGGTGCTATCTTCAATAAATCTTAATGATTTCATGCGGAACTATTTTAATGTTAAAAACCGATCAGCTTCAAGCTATATGAAGTCTGCACTTAATTATGGATTTATTAGTCATGAACGAATGAAAGATAAAACTCATCAATATACAGTGCTTATTTGATTGATTTGCAACATGCAATTATATCTATATATACGCTTTATTGCATGTTGCATGTTCTATTGATTTGTTAAGTATATTACTTTAATTCAATTACTATTAGAGGATCATTAAAATGAAAGAAGTTAAAGGTATCGATGTTGATAATATTGACTTTGGTTGGCCAGAGGATAATGAAGATGACGAATCTGGCGAAGGCGGTGGAGGAGAAAGTGGTACGGGGAGTCTTAATTTAAAGCCTTCAAATAAAAAAGTTGATAAAGAAAATAAGAATTCAGCTAGCCATAAAAGATATAGGCCGAAATGATTAAGACATAGACTTAATTATATGAGTTAATTGTCTTATTAGCCTAGCTAAGGCGTAAACCTGTATTTTTTTTAAGGATTCTTTCTGCTTGTAGCCATATATGATAATCATCCTGAGATTCAAATGTACATTTTATATTATTGCTAATTGCTTCTTTGTAAGATGCTAGCTTGAACTCATCAGATCCATTAGCTTTTATATTGTCCCATTTTTTTGCGATGGCCAATTTAACCATTGTATTTGCGGCAATATTATGATTTTCAGAATTGGTGGAGATTGTGTCGCCATGATCATAAATGTCACCAAGTTTATTTGTTAATTTTATAATTCCATCATCAAGTTGTTGTACTTTCCAGAATTTTGCTAAATTAGTAGTCTCAAGATCTTTATAGAGTCTGTCTAAAAGATTTTCTCTGTATATTACCCAATCATGCCTAATATATTTACCAGGTTGAATAGTGTTTTTATGAGGTGTTTTATTTCCTTCAGGAATTTTCTTTTTCTTCTTGTTTTTGTTAAGTTTTTCTGGCATTACAAGTGGCAGGGGAAGTGCGGTCAAATATGTCTGATTTAAGCGATGCATTAATTCTTTTTTTCTTATGGATGGAACACCAAGACTTTTAAGGCCTACATTGATATTACGTAAAATTGGGTATTCTTTGCCATTTTCATCAGTGACTAATAAAGCTTTTTTACCATCTTTTAGTTTAAAGCCATGTTCTTGCAAAATATCTTTAAATGGCCTTTGTTGCTTGCTGTTCCATGACATTGCTAGTAGCTGTCTAATATTAGACAGTGAATTAGTGTTTTTATCCTGTTGCCATTCTCTATGTGTGTGGGTTGCAATTTTTGGAGACGCTGTTGAAAGATGCTTAAGTTTGTTAGCTATTTCATGATGACCATCTTTTTTTAAAGCTTTTATAGCGCTCTTCGTATGATTTCCAAAAATAATTTTATGGCCAAATTCAACCTCTATTTGCCTACAAAATCTTTCATTTTTTATGCGAGTCCATGATAAATTAACTGCAAGACCTGTGTCTGTATTAACTCGCTCATAAACCCTATGTCTGTGTTTTCGTTTTTTTTTATTATGTTGAACTTCAATAAAACATAGATCGTGAAGGTTATGAATTTGATCATATAACTGCCAAATTCTATTCCATTGTTTATCTGTAATTGATTCATCAGGTGAGGGTGATATTGAAACGTGATATAGGTGTTTTTTGCAGCATGATGCCTTAGCGATTGCATCCATTTCGGCAAGTACTTCATGAATGCTTTCTTGTGAAATCAATCCTTTTATTTGGATGATAGATACAGACTCGTTTTCTGTGGAGGAAAGATGATCAGCTAGTTTTTTGGCGCCACTAATTTGATTTGACTTTGCGATCATTTTTGTCCCATGTAACGTTCATTGCCTTCATTATGGCTTCACGAGCTATAGATAACTCAGTTCTAAATCTACCTAATTCTCTAAGGTCAAAATCCGAGTAATTACGTTGGTTTAATTTAAACGCTATTTGATTAACATTACTTCCAATTTTTCCTAAATGACCGAGAATTCGACGTAATTCATTAACATCTGCTGGTGTTCTAGCAGGTTTGCTATCCATCAGTTTCGCAGAATCATTAAAAATGCGATATTTTATTAAGCTGCTAACAGTCATTCCAGATGCTCTAGCTTCTTCTTTTAGCATTTGATGGTGCTCATGAAAAAGTCTAAAAGTAATTCGATCAGTTTGGTTTGTTTTTTCATTATTCATAATGGGGTCCACGGGGTTATCCCCTGGCAAGTTGTGTGTCTGTCATTGTTTGAACAATGGCAGACCACACACGACTTGCTCCAGGTTTTAAATAAATATATCTATATATATTTTAGGACTTAATAATTATATTGCTTTATATATCAACCACGGACAGTAAGTATTTTAAATTATTTATATACCGATTTCGGTATATAAAATACTTTGTAGTGATATCTTTAATATGAACATTAAATATTACCGAATACGGTAATTTTACTAAATAGTGCTTGTGTGAAAATAATGGTTACGATTTTGTGCCGAATTCGGTAAGTTATAGTTCTTGTCTGATATAATCATCTTTTATATGTGATTATCTTATAAGTCGCGAAATGTAGAAATGTTCTATCATTTTTGTTATTAATTATTGTCTAGTTTATTTTTTCTGGCTTGTTCAATGTTTCTTTCCATAGATCTAATAGAATCTTCAGCTATTTTTTGAATACTATAAATATCACACGTTTCATAGTATCTTTTTAAGTCCATCCCATTAATGTTATTGGCGTTTATAAATGATTCTTTGATGTGATCACACATCTGAGAGTTATCTGTTTCATTTGCCAGGGAGACATTTGTGATTATCAATATTGAAGCGATTAGTAATGCCTTGAGTTTCATTTATTTCATCCTGAATTAATGATGAGATTGCATAGAGGTATTACTGATTAAATTTTTCAGTAACTCTTCCGTTGCTCTTTTTGCCATTCGGGGTGTTGTGAAGTATTTTTCAAGCCACGACCACTCGGCTTCTGTAAATGTTGGAAGCCATCTTTCATCTATGCCGTATTCCTGGACCATGCTATGTCTTGTGCGCCACACAATAGATGGATATTCATGGTCGCGTGGCGCATCTATTTCGACTACACGAAAACGTGACAATAAAGTTCGTGGAAGCTGCCGAATATCATTCGCTGTAGCTAGCCAGCTAATATGCGATAAATCCAAATGCCCCATCAGAAATGTGTCATACCATTGTTTAGATGATGACGGCTCCAGTAGGCTTAGCAATGTATGATGAGGGTGGCCATTTCTGCTACTACCACCGGCTTTATCAATTTCATCTAATACAATAAGAGGATTAGCTATTTTATGATCCACAATGGTTTGTAGTGCTAGAGATGGTTTTGCTGAATTCCAGCCACGTTCAGTTCCAGCTAGTACGAGATTAGATGTAGAGCCTGCGAGTCCTAAAAAGTTATATGGAACATTAGTTATTTCAGCTAATCTTGAGCAATAAGCAGTTTTCCCTATCCCTGGATCGCCCAGTAATATTATGGATGGGAGTTTAAACACACCTTTACCAAATGATCTGGTTGTTAGTTCATTACAAAATAATTCTGTCGCTTTTCTGAACCATGGGAATTCATTATTTAGAGTCTCAGAAAAGAATGCAATGTCAGGTATAGGCTGTAATGTTGCTCCAGTTTTCATTAGATTATTAAGTTGTCCGAATTTAGCTTCTTCTTTTCGGTTATCAACCATTGTCTGGATTATCTGAATATTTTTATGTGCTTTGTTCTCATTTACTTTAGTTGTTGATGGCTTAGTCTGTTTTTCAATCTTTTCCTGTGGAATACAGTTAATGGTTTGAGTTGCAGGTTTCGCGGTTAAAGTGTTTCCAATATTGGCAAATTCTTGTAATACAGGATCAAAGTCAATAATGTTAGTGGGGCCGTCAGGGTTCTTTTTACGGGTTTCATTAATCATTGTTTCCAGCATTGATATCAGCGTAAAGGTATAGAACTCAGGGTTTGAGTTGCCTTTATTCTTAAAATATACGGCTCTGTATTTTACAAGGCCATGTTTGTCTTCAATCGTTATAAAAGGAAGGGATGAGCTGCCTTTTATGGTGTTGTTGCACTTCTGAATCATTACCGGTAGCAGGGCGTCAGCCCTTAATGCTTCCGCTACTGTGAGTGTATGTTCCTGTATAACGAATACATCAATTCCTCTCTGATAGCATTCATCTACCAATACACTGCCTAGCGTTTCTAATTGCTTACGATTCTCGGGTTCCTGTGCATAGCCACATGATGGACAATCTTGACTAATTGTAATGTCTTCATTACTTACAACTGGGACTAAGGCGGTTCCACAGGTTGGGCAAACATCAAGAGATGCTAGATTCATGGTTAACTCCTGTTTAGCCCTGTTGGTTGTTAGTCTTGTTATCAACAGGTATGACCTTTTCATTCAATTTCTCTTCTTTATTTGGTTTGGTTGTCATTTTGTTCTCAGACGGCAATACATAGGGTTCTTCATCTTCCTGGTTGAAGTGGTTCTCATGACCTCCGCAGTCTTCCAGTATCTGTGCCCAGTTAGCGTTAACAGTATTAGTAAAAGCTAAAATAGATGTAAAAAGTAACAGTGTTGTAATTATGCGCATAGTATATTCCTTGGTTATTTATTAATAAGTTGTAAATACTTGTCAATCAACTCCTGTATAAAAGTATTTATCTGCTTTATTGATATAATGGATTAAAATATTTTACATAACTAGAAGCATAAATATGATTATTAATGTATATTATGCGCATAGTTACTAGAGCATAGTGAGTCTTGATATGGGTGTTCAAAAACCGAGTTATAACCTCTGGCTTAGAGAATGGGAGTTGGAGCACCAAGTAATTGGCAGGCAAGGAATGCCGAGTATTAGAGCGTATAAAGAGGCTATTAAAAGGCCTGAAGCTGCGTCTGATAGATTGGATAAAAATGAGCTTGAAAAAGTAGTCCTTGGCTCATTGTTAAGTTCATGGCGCTACGAGTCAGCAGATATGAGAGCAGAGGCTGATAAAAATAAGGATCCCAGGACGGATTACACGAGTCAATCATCAGTAATTAAGTATGCACACTGCCAGGGTATTGACCTGACAAGAAGAACATTGGATAGATTGGAGAATGGAGATACACGTATAAATAAGGCTAATGCACAAAAAATAAGATCATTAATGAATTTACCTGCTAGTTATGAACCATCCTCTATCAGGAATATTAAATCCATCACCAATAAATATCTAAAGCTACAAGGAAGCATCATTCTATCAATGCCTGATTATTTTATGGATATATTGGTATTGTTTGATGTTGTGTATGAATGCTATCTGGATTCTCTTAAGCTTTTGTCAAAATATAGATCAACTGAAATCAAGGAAAGTGATCCTGCCAGTAAGAAACATGAGATTGAAAAAATCCATTCGAGATTTGACGAAATAAGAATAGTGACAGAGCTTATAAATAGTATTGTGTATAAAACAGCTATGAAATATATCTGGAATTATAATGGAAAACTTATATATGAAGAGTTTTTAAATAAAACGAAAGGGATGAGTGATCATGAAAGGGCTACACATGATTTAATGTATAAAAATACGTGGTGTATTGATGGAGTATTTACTAGCGCAGAATTAGATTTATCTAATGATTCATTGGGTGACGTTTCTTACTCTATATTAGTGAATTTTATTAACAGTAAGGGTTACGCAAGCCAGAATGAATCCATATTGTTTTTTTCTCTTAACCTTATACAGCTGTTTAAAGAGTTAGTTGATTTATTTGAGGATAAGAAATTAACTAATAACAGTGATAATTATATAAATAACATTAAAAATATTATTATGCTTGATAATTATGGAGATATCGAACCAGGTGATCACGATAACGCTAAAAATGTTCCCTGGAAATTCATTAGAGAGGGAATGCAGGTAGGTGTGAATATATTGGGTATATCTAATGAAATTAAAAACGTATATTCAATATTAGAAAAATTAGAAAAATATAACATGTATCCAAATGTGTTTTATATGCATCTGTCAGAAACAATAAAGGATATTGGATTAAAGGAAGATATAAATAAAAAATCAACAAAATATACATACCTCTATATGTATAACAGAGAAAAACACGGGAATAACTTAGTTAATGAAGTTCGATATTTAGAATATTTCGCGGATCGATATTTTCTATGTTCGCTGATTAGAGGTTTGTATTCTCAGGGACTTGTAAGAGTATTGAAAAACGAAAAAACAAATTTCACATATATAAACATCGACCCTTCATTGTCTGATTACGTTTCTGTAAATGAGAACAATATATTTTTCCCAAAAGAATTACGAGGAATATCAAGCTGTGAATATGACTTGTTTATGGTTAATGATGACTCGATTATATTTGGTGGTTCACGAATGTATTCAGAAATTGAAGGTGGATTTTTCTTGAGCATGGCTTGTTCCAAAGAAAATATTGAAAATATTACAAGTCATATGGGGCTTGGTGTCGGTGAATACGATAAATATGGGAACATAAAGCTTATTCAATACGGTGATGTTGTAAAGCATGAAGGATCTTATTTTTCTGAGAATAATAAAGATGGTACTGAGCTTCGTGATGCCACATTGTCTGGGAATGTTTTAAAGAATATTTTAAGTGTAGAGATTGACTGTAATGGGGCCTATGTGGATTTTAATGGCAAATGCTATGGAAAACCTGAAACTTCAAATGCAGCCATCGATCATGCAGCAATAACTGCAGCAATATTATCTATATCTTTTGATGATGCGGCTCGTATCATAATGTCTGAATTTTCAGATTCTGATAATTATATTGAACAGGTTATATCAGATTGAGTAGTTTTAGGGGGTTAAAGAAAGTCGTTAAAAAGTCAGATTTATTGATAATCTGGCTATTGGTGAGAGCTGTATTAATGTGTATAAGAAAATATTGGGGATTATGTGAGTCTGTTAAAGCTTGATAAGTACTATGTCTACTTGATTGTAAGTGTGTTGTATTTGATTTTCGAGATATTTTTTAATAATAAACTAATAGATACAGTTTCCGGTGTTCCAACTCGAAATGATATTGATGCTTTGGAATTGTGGGGTAGGGGGCTGTCATCATTCGGGCTAGCAATGTTTTTCTGGTCTATTAAGAAACCGAATATATTCAAACCAGGTACGTTTCTGTTGTTTGTGGCAATTTCAGGATCAATGTTTTTAGGTCAGAAGACGATTGTTGAGAATTTTGTTGAGTCTAGAACAGGCGCAGAGCGACATGCTTCACTAATTTCCCTGCTTGCCAAACAGTCTATGATATCTAATCCTAAACTAATTGAAGAGCATTTTAATGCTGATGACGAGCATGAAAAGAAAGCGATTCTAGCTATGTCAGGAATGTTTGGCTTTTTTTCGAATCAGGTTGAATATATTATGGGTGAGCCTGAGACAAATATACGTAGTTATTCTTCAAGAATGTATGAAGATAATAAAGATGAGTTCTATAAAGCCTATAAAAACATTTCTAATATTTCGAAAGAAATGTGGAAGGGATACTCTGAATCTAATAACGAACTTCAGTCGATGAAAGATGATGCTGGTGATACAGCAAATAAATTATGGGTGGAATCTGGAGCACATAAGAAACTGGATAAGCTGTTTAGTAAATATAAATCCAAAAGGAAACAGGCAAATCAGATCAATAAAAATTATCCCGGAAATATAGGTAGATTATTTAAGGATAATTTGTTTTCACGTGTAGTTAATTGTAAAGATAGTAGATGTGCTGAGAAGGCATCAGAGGCGATATCAAATCTTCAAAGAAAAAAATATATGGGTGAGAGAATAGGATTTAATGAGCTATGTTCAAAAAAAAGTAAAACATCTAATCCTGTAATTACTGTAAAAACAGATGATGTATGGCAATCACGTACTGAGACTAGTAAATATGGTAAAGGTGTTAAATATATAACTGATCATAATCTCTATTGTGATTTTAGCCGCAATGCTATGGTTAAAAATAGTACTGTCAAAAGGTTGTTAAAGAAAAGAATAGATTTAACTATGGGTGATGATTTTAAAGGTATTTCTCTTGAAATTGAAACATATGACAGGTTCGTAAGGGATAAGGCAATACTAGAGATCATTAAGAGGCGTCTTAGATCTAAGGGTGTAACAGAATTTGATAGAAACTTTGATATATCAACTCAGGAACGTGCAATTAATAGTATTAAACGATCCATTATAAGAACTGCGGATAAAGGCGGAAATACTGTTGCTTCATCAATTCCAGCAGGTCTTTCATATGATCAATTTATGAAAAATAGATCAGCTCAAAAATTACTTGATGATAAGTTATGCGGGGTATGGAAAAGAGGGTTAAAAACTAACCTTTCACAGACGGAATACGAAAAGGTTATGAGTAGAGATAATGTCACCTGTACACAGAATGATATGAGGAGGCACCTAAAAAATGGAAAGCGCGAATTGGCACCAGGTGGTTCGCATGAGAGTAGTGGTGTGTTTTATGCAAAATTAGCATTAATACCTTCGTTTGCTGCAATATTATCTTTAATAGCTATTGTTCTCAATTCATTATCATTAGTCTTTTCATTAACGAAACATTATTTACGTGACCGTATTCCAAAAACAAGAATAATTTCTTCTATATTTCTTGTGCTTGTAGTAATCGCTGCACCATTAGTTATGGTAGGGCATTACTCAAACACGTTCGAGTCTGGAAAGATATTTTTAGGTATGCAATACAGTCCGTCTGTATATATTCCAGTGCTTTATTATTTGGCGTTTGAACCATTATTGCTGAAATACACTACATTTCTTTATGGGTTAAGTGTGTTGTGCTTTATTCTAATTATATATATTGCCCAGCGAAATACTAATAGGAAGTTTAATCAAGATTTAAGGAAGGGGTTGGGTGGCTTTAATATACCCAAAATTCCCTCTTCTAAAAAGCACTTATTTAATAAATATTTTCCTGTCATTAAACCGAGAAAAATTTCTTCTTGGGGATATTTATTAGTGTTTATTTTATCTGTGCCTTTGTTTTTTGGTATTATTTCGATTTATGCTGATCATTTAAGATCTGTTTTAGATCTTAGTAACTATATGGGTAAAGAGACTATATTATCTATTTTATATTTATTTGGTCTTATCATATCTTACCTCTTAGTTGCGTATATGCCTCCCCCAAAATTTAATGTTGTGTTGGCTTCACGTGTAGGGAAGTATTTGAGTGGGCTCAAAAATATATTACTATATTCATTGATAATTATAACTGCTTTTGTGGCTGGCGTGTATTTGAAGGGTTAGGTATTGGGGATTAGATACAAGTGCAATTTTGAGGCTGCCTTGAGGCACTGTCAGATATTAAACAAAGACTATGAGTTTACTGAAACGTTGTTATGAGTGTGACGAGTATTAAATTGATTGTGTTCCATTATGTTTGGTAACTCAATATAAGATTTATAAATCTTCTCAGCATACATGATGAGGATTGATTCATGTTTTAACTGCGAGTATAAATTTATCTTTAAGTTTTATAGATAGCATTGTCAGATAACAGTATTTTTTTGTTTACCCATTTCGTTAGTCCTCGTAATAGTTATCAACTATTGTTTGTAACGATCTAAGATCAGTAAAAAGTGCGTTATAATGGTTGTTTATAGACTCAAATTTGACTCCAAGTTTTTCGTGTTTTTCATCATCCCTAAATTCACCAAAAATACCACAGTCCAGGAATTCTTCATATATGTGCATTTGTTCTTTTGAAATTATTTCAATTTCATCGTTTATAGATCGCATATTTGCTGCTAATTCACTTAAGTTGTTTTGTTCTCTGCACATATCCAGCCCTTTTTCTTGTTTATAGCTATATAATAGCTATGTTTTTAAATGCGTCAACAAAATACATATATAAAACAATAGGTTATCGATAAATCAACCCGGTTTGGGAACAAGATATGGTTTTTTATTAATTGATTTTGTTTATATCAAATATTTATAAATCATTTGAATTGAATTACTAGTCATTAATTTACGGGTGTGGGTTCCAACCTACGGAAGCAAATCTATTCTTAGTTGTAAGTTTGCTGTTTCAGGTATTAACTAAGCTCTATGTTTATTATATGTCTATATTGTGTTTAGCTAATATTCTTTAATATCAATCACTTAATAGTGATGTCCCTACCACATGTATGTTAGTATTTTGTATGTAAAATACAAGAATAAGAAATGATTAAGGAAAAAGTCATACAGCTGGGCATGGATAAGAAAAAACTAACCGAAACCGACATCATTACCAAATTCATCCTACCCGCTGTAGAGCAGGCTGGATGGGATTCAATGCTGCAAATTCGTCAGGAAGTAAAACTGCGTGATGGCAAAGTCATAGTCCGTGGCCAGATGGGTGTTCGCAAAACTGTCAAATCAGCCGATGTTGTTCTCTACCATACTTCCAATAGAGCCCTGGCGGTTATCGAAGCCAAAGCCAATAAGCATGAAGTAGGCAAAGGTATGCAACAGGGGCTCGATTATGCCCGCTTATTGGATGTGCCCTTTATCTTCACCTCTAATGGCGATGGCTTTATCTTCCACGATAAAACAACCTCTGATGGCTCACCAATAGAAACAGAAATCCAGCTGAGTGACTTCCCAACACCAGAGCAGCTATGGCAAAAGTTCTGTGTGTGGAAGGGGTATACAGAAGCACAGTTACCCATCATCACCCAGCCTTACCATGATGATGGCTCAGGCAAGATGCCACGTTATTACCAGTCGCAGGCTATAGATAAAACCATAGAAGCAATCATGCGCGGTCAGAACCGCGTGCTTTTGGTGATGGCTACCGGCACAGGCAAAACCTACACCGCCTTTCAAATTATCTGGCGCTTATGGAAAGCCAAACAGAAAAAACGCATATTGTTTCTGGCAGATCGTAACGTATTAGTCGATCAATCACGTAATAACGACTTTCAGCCATTTGGTCAGGCCATGACCAAAATCACAGGACGCACAGTAGACCCTGCCTATGAAATTCACCTCGCACTTTACCAGGCGCTAACCGGACCAGAAGAAGAACAAAAAGCCTACAAACAAGTTAAGCATGATTTCTTCGACCTGATTGTAATCGACGAGTGTCATCGAGGTAGTGCAGCAGATGATAGTGCATGGCGAGAAATACTCGAATACTTTAGTTCGGCTACGCAAATTGGTTTAACCGCCACACCCAAAGAAACCGAAGACGTATCCAATATCGATTATTTCGGCGACCCAGTTTATTCCTACTCATTAAAAGAAGGCATCGAAGACGGTTTCCTGGCACCCTATAAAGTTGTGCGTGTCGATATAGATGTAGATTTACAAGGCTGGCGGCCCACCAAAGGTCAGGTGGATAACAATGGCGAAGTCATTAAAGACCAAATCTACAACCAGAAAGATTTTGACCGAATTATGGTGATTGATGAACGCACAGATTTAGTTGCAAAAACCATCAGTGCTTACCTCAAACGTACCGACCCAATGGCAAAGACCATTGTTTTTTGCAACGACATTGACCATGCAGACCGCATGCGTCGTGCGCTTATTAATCACAATCCAGAACAGGTTAAAAAGAACGAAAAATATGTAATGAAAATCACCGGTGATGATGCAATTGGTAAAGCGCAACTGGACAACTTCATTAACCCGAAAAAAGCATATCCTGTTATTGCCACAACATCAGAACTTATGTCCACAGGGGTGGATGCTAAAACCTGTAAGCTAGTCGTGTTAGATCAAAATATTAAATCGATGACCAAGTTCAAACAGATTATTGGTCGAGGCACTCGCATAGACGATCGTTACAATAAACTCTGGTTCACTATTTTGGACTTTAAAAAAGCCACTGAACTATTCGCAGATGAAGATTTCGACGGCCCCCCAGTGCAAGTTATGGATACTGGTGCAGGTGAAATAATTGATATTGATAATACCGATTTCGATATTGAACTTGATAGCGTCAATAACGAAGACGCAGAAAATGATAGCGATAAAGACAATGAGAGTGATGACATAGATGTAAATGATTCTGGTATGGATGGTGGTCTTGATGGCAATTGGGGTGATGACGATGAAAATGAAAGTGATTACGTCAAATACCGTGTATCAGGTGTAACCGTAAGAAAAGTTGCCGAGCGTGTTCAATACTACGGTACCGATGGCAAGCTAGTCACCGAATCATTTAAAGACTACACCCGCAATGCAGTAAAACAACACTTCACATCACTAGATGAGTTTACCCGCAAGTGGCAAGATAGCGAGCGCAAACAAGTAATCATAGATGAGCTAGCCAGCGAAGGCGTTATATGGGAAGCACTAGAACAAGAAGTAGGTAAAGACATGGACCCGTTCGATCTCATCTGCCACGTGGTTTTCGATCTACCACCGCTTACCCGTAAAGAACGTGCAAACAATGTTAAAAAACGTAACTACTTTACAAAGTATTCAGACACTGCCCAAACCGTACTGAATACATTATTAGATAAATATGCCGATGGCGGTGTAACAGAACTTGAAAGCATTCATGTATTAAAAGTAAAACCTTTAGATGAGCTAGGTTCACCTATGGAAATAGCCAATAAAGCCTTTGGTGGTAAGCAAGAATACCAGCAGGCGATTACAGAACTAGAAACAGAGTTGTATACCGGTAAGGCGAGTTAATATCGTCATCACACTTATAGACAATAGATGTCCACTACAGCAATGTAGTAGAGCAACTTAGAAACAAACACAAAACAAATTGAGTCAATATGTCCATCAGTTCAGTAGTTAAATCCATTCAAGACATCATGCGTAAAGACGCCGGCGTAGACGGCGACGCACAACGACTAGGCCAAATGTCATGGCTGTTATTTTTAAAAATATACGATGCCCAGGAAGAAGAGCTGGAGTTCGAACAGGATAACTACAAGACCCCCATTCCTAAAAAATACCTGTGGCGTAGTTGGGCGGCAGACAATGAAGGCATCACTGGTGATGAACTACTAGATTTTGTAAACGACGAATTATTTCCAAAACTTAAAACTTTAGTCGCACCCATAAAATCAAATCCACGGGGGTTCGTCGCCAAAGAAGCTTTCAGTGATGCGTTTAATTACATGAAAAATGGCACATTACTGCGACAGGTGATTAATAAACTTAATGAAATCGACTTTACCAAATCAGATGAACGACACCTGTTTGGTGACCTATACGAACAAATATTAAAAGATTTGCAAAGTGCAGGTAATGCTGGTGAGTTTTATACACCTCGTGCTCTCACGCGCTTTATCGTGAAAATGATTGACCCCAAATTAGGACAGTCAATTTTCGACCCAGCCTGTGGAACCGGTGGTTTCTTGTCCTGCGCCTTCGATCACGTTAAAACAAACTACGTTAAAAGCGCGACTGATCATCAAACTCTACAAAAACAAATTCACGGTGTAGAAAAAAAGCAATTACCTCATTTGTTATGCACTACCAATATGTTATTACACGGCATCGAAGTACCCGTGCAAATACGTCACGACAATACCTTAAATAAACAACTCTCAAGTTGGGACGATGATGAGCAGGTAGATGTCATTATTACTAACCCGCCATTCGGTGGCACAGAAGAAGACGGCATAGAAACAAACTTCCCAGCCGAATTGCGCACCCGTGAAACTGCCGATCTTTTTTTACAGTTAATAATCGAAGTATTAAAAACCAAAGGTCGTGCCGCAGTGGTTTTGCCCGATGGCACCTTGTTTGGTGAAGGTGTTAAAACAAAGATTAAAAAACTATTGTTAGATGAATGCAACCTGCACACCATCGTAAGATTGCCTAATTCGGTTTTCGCACCTTACACCGGTATAAAAACCAATATCCTGTTTTTTGAAAAAGGCACACCCTCCAAGGAAACCTGGTACTACGAAGTGCCATTGCCAGAAGGCATAAAAGCCTTTAATAAAACCAAACCCATGAAGCTAGAAGATTTCGACAAGTGCGCGCAATGGTGGGGTCAAGGTAAATCAAAAAGCGCAATAAGTAAACGTAAAGGCAGAGTAGAGAACGAGCAGGCATGGCTAGTTAGTATTGATGAAATTATTGCGCGTAATTACAATTTAGACATTAAAAATCCTTATGTAGGTGAAGTAGTCAGCCACGATCCAGAAGAGTTATTGGCGGATTACACTAAACAGCAGGCAGATATACAAAAACTGCGAGATCAGTTAAAAAACATTTTGTCGAATGCGTTAGCGGGTAACAAGTAATGGACTCGGTAGAAAAACTCATTACCGACAATATTGATATCTGGTCATCTGTCGTTAAAGCTAAAACCACCGTTGGCCGTGGAAGTAGTAAAAAGATCGATCTTTACGGTATAAAAAAATTACGCGAGTTGATTTTAGAATTAGCAGTGCGTGGATTGTTAGTGCTGCAAGATGCTAATGATGAACCTGCTTCTATATTGCTGAAAAAAATTATTTCCGAAAAAGCCAAACTGTTAAAAGAGGGAAAAATTAAAAAACAAAAAACACTTTCGCTGATTGGAAATGACACAAAGCCGTTCGAATTACCAGTTAATTGGGTATGGACGCAACTTGGGCAAATCACAGAAATTGCGCCAAGAAACAATTTAGATGACGACATTGAGGTTGGTTTTGTGCCAATGCCAATGGTGTCTACCAGCTATAAGGGTGATCATGAACAAGAGGTCAAGTCTTGGGGTGAAATTAAAAAAGGTTATACTCACTTTGCAGATGGAGATATTGCGTTAGCCAAGATAACGCCATGTTTTGAAAATAGTAAAGCTTCCGTTTTCAAAGGATTAAAAAATGGGTTTGGCGCCGGAACGACAGAGCTGCACGTTGCGAGACCTATACAAGATACCATTGATCCTTTGTTTGTATTGTTATATTTAAAAGCGCCAATGTTTTTAGAAAAGGGAAAAACGAAGATGACTGGTTCAGCTGGTCAAAAGCGAGTTCCTAGTGATTTTTTTTCAAGTAATCCTATGCCGTTTCCTCCTTTAGCAGAACAACAGCGCATAGTCGCCAAAGTCGATGATCTCATGGCTCTCTGCGATCAGCTAGAACAACAAACAGAAAACAGCATCAGCGCCCATCAAATACTGGTGCAGGCCCTGCTTAGTACACTAACAAACACCAGCGAACGTGAAGGCTTTAATCAAGCCTGGGCAAGAATCGCCGAACACTTCGACACCCTGTTCATCACCGAATGGAGCATCGACCAGCTAAAACAAACCATCCTGCAACTCGCAGTCATGGGTAAACTCGTCCCACAAAACCCCAAAGACGAACCAGCATCGAAATTACTTCAAAAAATCGCCGCCGAAAAAGACAAACTGATAAAAGAAGGCAGAATTAAAAAACAAAAAACACTGCCACCGATCTTAGATGATGAAAAACCATATAAATTACCTCAAGGGTGGGAAGTTACAAGATTGGATGAGCTTTTACCAGAATTTCAAAATGGAGCCTCTAGTAGAGGCGACAGCCATGGTAAAGAAATAGTAGTGATTAGACTTGCAGATATATCTAACTGGAGAGTTTCACTTGATGAACCTCGTCACTTAATGATTGCCGAGTCATCAATTACAAAATATTCATTACAAAAGGATGATGTTCTTATTATTCGAGTAAATGGAAGTGCCAATATAGTAGGTCGATTTGTTTTCTGTGAAAAGGACTTAGATGCCATCTATTGTGACCATTTTATTAGAATGAGGTTTCCCCTGACAGTATTTTCACCTGAATATTTAAGTTTACTTGGCTCTTCTAAATTAGTTAGAAGTCGTATTGAAGACATGTTTGTGAGTACAGCTGGTCAGAAAACAGTAAATCAAAAGCATATAGGCTCATTGGTTCTGACTCTACCACCGTTAGACGAACAAAAACGCATAGTGGTTAAAGTCGAAGAACTCATGGTTTTTTGCGACACCATAAAAGCTAATATCAATACCGCGAAAATCACTCAACTACGTTTGGCTGATGCCGTGTCAGAACAGGCAATAGGTTGATATAAATTATATAACTAAATTACCAGAAGTTTTATTACGGTATTTACAGAGAATTTTGAATACAGCGTAAATTTTGAAGGAGTCATAATGAGCGATATAGATACTGAAGAGTGTAAAAATAATATTTCCTTCTATCAAGGGAGTGAGTTTTTAGGTGGCGATTCACCATTAGAAGCTATAAAGCAGAAGATAGCAGAGTTTTCTAATGTGAAGAATGTTAGCTTTTTACTAGGTGCTGGCACAAGCTCTGATTCAATTCCTAGCATGAAGGCAATGCATAAAGAAATTAGTGTAGAAATAGATAGTTCAATTGAGTTGGATGAAAGTTCAAAAAAATTATATTTAAATGTAGAAAAAAACAATTTGGAAGATGCTTTAAATGTTTTGTATGCAAGAAAACATTGCCTTGAAGGATTGGCTGATACTACAGAAGAAGAACAAGAAAGTGTAGATTCTTTAATAAAGTATATAGAAGACAAGATGTTTTCAAAAATAAACATAGATTTAACTCAAGAGTCCGCAACAAAGACATTAGAAATATATAAACAGCTTTATCAGAAGGTTGCATTAAGGAATAAAGATATTTCAAGAATAAATGTATTTACAACTAACAACGATTTATTCAATGAGAAAGCACTTGATAACCTCAATATAAATTTTAACAATGGATTTGGTGGTGGGCTAGAGAGAGTGTTTAATCCTGCAAGGTTTCATTATACTTTTTCAAAAAAGATTGATGCTAACTTAGAAAAGTTTGAGCCACTAGAAAATATGGTGTATTTGTATAAGCTCCATGGTTCAATAAGTTGGTTTGAAATAGAAGGTAACTCATTATTCAATATTCAAGAAGTTCCCGTGCCTAGTGAGTCCAAAAAAACTGACTCTGATCATGTATTGATATACCCGACCCCATTGAAACAAAGCCAAAGCCTAGGCTCGCCTTATTCTGATTTGATTCGAGAGTTCCAAACAAAACTAGCTCAAAATAATTCAGTTTTATTCATCATCGGTTATAGTTTTAGCGATGAGCATCTGAATAACATTATTTATCAGTCTATGGCGTCTAATTCGTCTATTTCTATTATGATTTTTGGTGAATATAGTGATTGTCCACTTGTGAAAATTAAGGATAGTAGGATTTACAGAGTATATGGTGAATTAGAAAATAATGAGAAAATTCATTATTTCAAATACATAGTAGAGAATCTATTACCGAATCTAGATGAAAACAAAGAAAAAGCACTGTTGGATCGATTTGTTGTGGCGTTGAAAACGGCTACAGACAATGGAAGTGTCACATGAAAATAGGAAAGTTAATCAGTATTAACTACAGCCAGCTTAAAGTTAAAATATCTTCTGAAATAAGAGGTGGGTCAGTAAATTTGCATGGCAATATTTATTATTTTGGAAATATTGGTAGTTATCTGAAAATCACTAATGCTGTTGATGAGGTTATAATCTGCGAGGTTATATCTATCTTCGATGCTGATATGCATCAAGAAAAACATTCATTTGATGTAGAAAGCAATCGTGAACTTTTACTCAAGCCTATTGGTACGATAAATAAAGATAAAGAATTTACATTGGGAGTAGGCGTTTTTCCTAGCCTTTATAGTGATGTTAGTATCGTCACCTATGATGACATGAAGTTAATATTGCGTACAAATAATGAGCTGCAGCATCACGGCGATAGTGAAGATGTAATACACCAATCATTTTCATTAGGAGTTAGTAAGAATCTAATCAACTATCCAATAGATGTAAGTATTGATAGTTTTTTCAATATTCATACGGCTGTTTTGGGTAATTCAGGTAGTGGTAAGTCGAATACTATTGCCCATATACTGCAAGAAATACATCGAAAAAAAAGCTCTTCAGCGATCGGGTCACGAATTTTAATATTTGATGTAAATGGTGAGTACAGAGATGCATTTACTAGCGATCTTAATAAAAATATTTCCATAAAATACTACAAGCCAAATATAAATATTAAAACCGACGGTTATGAGCCATTCTGTCTTCCACATTTTTTGATGTCTTTAGATGAGTGGAGTGCGTTTTTATTAGCAACGGATGCTACGCAACGTCCATTTTGGAATAAAGTGTTACAAGAAAGCTATCGCTTTTATCGGATAGGTCATTCCAGTGATCATGAGAAGGAAAAGTTTGTTAATTATTTAAGGTACAGAGTTTGCGTGCTGATTTTTAGTACATTAAGGCAAGGAGATACTGATACGGCTAGAATTACAACAGCCGCTAGTATATTGGGGAGTATAACCAGTATTATTAATAGTGATTCAAATCTTAGGAATGCATCTAGTGATTTGGTAAGTGATATTGAAGGCTTGCATAAAGCTTGTACTATATCATATGGTTCAAATGATGATGCATTAGATAAAAAAACTAGCACTGTTGCAGATAAAATTGACTATGAAAGTGTCGAAGAGGTTACCAATTCTAAAATTCAAAATGGTGAATATTTTGACTATAAATTTTTGAAAATTGCTGCTGAATTGATATTATTGGAAGAAGATGCACGTGGGAATAAACAAATACGAGGTTATACGGCTACCATGCTCACAAGGCTGGATTATTTTTTGGATAATCCTGATTGTATGTTTATGCGTGAGTCAAATGATATTAAAACTACCCAAGACTATTTGAATGATCTCTGGTGTTCTGAAGATGAACAGGCACAGCTAGTAATTCTAGATACGAGTGAACTAAGTCCTGATATTCTTGAAACATTGACTAGTGTTACATCTAGATTGCTTTTTGATGAACGAAAACAATTGACTGGAAATAATCGCAGAAAAAATCCTGTACATCTGGTTTTGGATGAGGCTCATCGATATATTAAAAAACATTATGAGTATTTGTTAAAAGAAAATATCTTTGAAAAGATAGCACGTGAAGGCAGGAAGTATTCATTTTACTTGTTAGTTTCTTCTCAAAGACCATCTGAATTATCCGAAACTGTGCTTTCACAATGCTCAAATTTTATTATTCATCGTGTTCAAAATGAGAAGGATATGCATTATATTCAAGCCATACTTCCGTATTTCTCTGAAGACTTTACAAATAAAATAAAACAATCGATACCTGGTGAAGCATTGGTTTTTGGTAATTGTGTTTCTATGCCACTACATTTAAAAATTCATAAATCGAATCCAAGTCCAAATAGTGAGAACTGTAAAATTCCTCAAGAGTGGTTTAAAAAATTGGGGATGGCTAGTGAGTGAGTTTAAAGAGATATTGAAACTTGCCAAAATAGTTGTTGATACATTATTGGAAAAAAAGCTCTTTATAACTACAGTCGAGTCTTGTACCGGTGGTGGTATGGCAAATTATATTACTAATATTTCAGGTGCAAGTGACGTAATTAAAGGTGCAGCAGTTACATATTCAAATGATGAAAAAATATCTTTTGGTGTATCGGAGACCTTAATTAAGCAGTTTGACGTTTACTCTGAGGAAACTGCTATTGCCATGGCTAAAGCAGGTATTTTAAAGTCTGTTCGAGCAGAAGTTGGCGTTGGTATAACTGGGAGCTTTACACGCGTAGATGAAAATAACACGGGATCAGAAGTTGGAGTAATTTATATTGCAGTTATCTATGGTGATAGAGTTTTAAGCAAGAAGGTTTGTCTGGCTGGAAAAGATGAACGTTGGGTAGATAAAGATAAAGTTATTGTAGATGCCTTTAATATGGTGCTTGAAATAATAGAATGAGCTAGAGACTAAATATATCTAATATGCAGAGTTAAATATTCTCTAGATCTACTTTTTCAAACGATTCATCTGATTTAAATTGCTTGATTTTATAAAGAATGACTTTGGTTATTTATCTCTTTATTTAAAAGGCTGATATTTTTGGGATTTAGGGACGGGGCTTTATGAATGAAAATCAAGCAGAACAATTACTCAAAACAGCACTAGATAAACCTGATGCTCGTTTTCGAGATGGCCAATGGGAAGCAATTGACGCACTAGTCAATAGAAATCAAAAACTTCTAGTAGTGCAACGTACAGGTTGGGGTAAGAGTTCAGTATATTTTATCAGTACACGTATCTTTCGTGACCGTGGTTTGGGGCCAACCATTATTATTTCGCCACTTTTAGCATTGATGCGCAACCAGATTGAGTCTGCTCAACGTCTGGGTATAAATGCTAAGACCATGAATTCTACGAACACTGATGAATGGAGGAGTGTAACTGCGCAAATACTTAAAAATGAGATAGATTGTTTGTTGATTTCACCAGAGCGGTTAGCAAATGATGAATTTGTCGCTACTGTATTACAGCCTGTTGCTGATCGTATTGCTCTAATGGTGGTAGATGAAGCACATTGTATCTCAGACTGGGGGCATGATTTTCGCCCTGATTATCGTCGTATCGTAAATATTTTGAAGCAGTTACCAGCTAATACACCGGTACTTGGCACAACAGCAACAGCAAATAATCGTGTGGTAGAAGATATTCAATCCCAGTTTGGGGATATAGATATTCACCGTGGTTCACTTGTTCGTGAGAGTCTCGCATTACAAGTACTATCATTGCCAGATCAAGCTTCACGTTTGGCTTGGTTAGCAGCTCATGTGCCAGAGCTTCCGGGCACGGGCATTGTATATACATTAACAACCCGTGATGCCGAACAGGTTTCTGACTGGCTTAACATGAATGGTATCAATGCCAAGGCTTATCATGGAAGTATCACTGATCCTGGTTTTGTTGGTGCTAACGGCAAACCTGATAGCAATATCTACCGGCAATATCTAGAAGATTTATTGCTTTGTAACGAGATAAAGGTTCTAGTCGCGACCATGGCTCTTGGTATGGGATATGATAAACCTGATTTAGGTTTTGTGGTGCACTATCAGGCTCCGGGCTCAATTGTTGCGTATTATCAGCAGGTTGGCCGTGCAGGGCGTGGTATTGATTACGCGGTAGGTGTACTCATGCTAGGTAAAGAAGATGATGATATTCATGAATTCTTCCGTAGTGGTGCCTTTCCAAGTTTTGAACAAGTCACTGAAATACTAGATGTGCTTTCTGCTACAGATGGACTAACTCTAAGGCAACTCGAAGAATCCACAAATTTGCGATATGGGCAAATACAGCATGTCCTTAAATTTCTAAGTGTTGATAATCCTGCAACTGTAATCAAAGTTGGGAGTCAATGGCGCAGAACACCTGTACCATTTACTATGGATCATGCGCGAATTGAGCATCTGACAATGCAGCGTGAGCAGGAGTGGGAAGAGGTGCAGGGCTACTTTGAAACCTCTCAATGTTTGATGAGTTACCTGAGGTCAGCGTTAGATGATGTAAATGATGTACCCTGTGGTAAATGTGCTAATTGCCTTGGACAGCCAGTTGTGGGATTGCAACTGCAAGCAGAGCTGATTCATCAAGGTGCGACTTTTATCAAGCATGCAGAGACAGTTATAGAACATAAAAAGCAGTTCGCTTCGGGAGCATTTAATGTTTATGACTTCAGAGGTAATATCCCGATGGAATTAAGATCCCAGGATGGCCGTGTGTTATCTCGTTGGAATGATGCGGGTTGGGGAAATATGGTGGCTGATGATAAACACAATAACCATTTTCGGGATGAAATAGTCGTAGCTACTGCAGAAATGATTCGCGAACGTTGGCAGCCAGAGGACTTCCCAACCTGGGTTTGCTGTGTACCCTCGCTTAATCACATAGAGCTGGTCCCAAGTTTTGCTAAACGCTTAGCTGATATGTTAGGTATACCCTTTGTTGACGCCATCAGTAAGGTTCATCAAACTCAACCGCAAAAAGCTCAAAAAAATCGATTTCATCAATGCAGCAATCTGGATGGTGCTTTTGCTATTCAAGAAGATCTCCCAGAAGGGAGTGTATTGCTGGTAGATGATATTATAGGCTCAGGCTGGACATTGACGGTTCTAGCAGCTTTGTTACAACAAGTCGGTAGCGGAAAGGTATATCCCGTAGCACTGGCATCTTCAGCGATAAGAGAATAATGAACCTTACAGAGAATGCACAAGCCGTATTACTATTAACTGCACACTTCTACAAGTCAGAAAAAGGAGCAGTTAAACCCCTGACACCAACTGAGTGGGGGAAATTTGCCTTATGGTTAAAGGAAAATGATCGTGTACCAGCTAGTCTGCTTAAAGTGGAGCCAAGTGAGGCATTAGAAGGTTGGCATGATGCAAAGATTTCAAAAGAACGGATAGAAGAGCTATTAAGCCGCGGACATGCCATGGCATTGGCACTAGAGAAATGGAGTCGTGCAGGGCTTTGGGTATTAACTCGTTCGGATGCTGCTTACCCAAGTCGTCTTAAGTCGCGACTGAATACAAATGCACCACCAGTACTATTTGGTTGTGGTAATGCTAATTTGTTAAATAGTGGTGGTGTGGCTGTTGTCGGTTCACGTAAAGCTGTGGATGAGGATTTACAGTTTACTAAAGAGCTTGGTAACAAAGTCGCTAGAGAAGGATATTCAATTATTTCTGGTGGTGCGCGTGGAATTGATGAGACTTCAATGCTAGCAGCAGTTGAAGCTGAAGGAACGGTAGTGGGCGTACTTGCGGATAGCTTGTTAAAAGCTGCTACTTCTAAGAAGTGGCGACAAGGACTGTTAGATAACAATACGGTATTAGTATCACCATTCTATCCAGAAGCAGGTTTTAATGTTGGTAATGCTATGGCACGTAATAAGTATATCTATTGCTTGGCTGATTCAGCAGTTGTAGTCCATTCTGGTAAAACAGGGGGTACTTGGAGTGGAGCACTTGAAGACCTAAAGAAAAAATGGGTGCCTCTCTGGGTTAAACCTAGTAAAGACAAACAAGCGGGCAATGCTGAGATTGTAGATAAGGGAGCATATTGGTGTGAAGAAACAGTTGATAAATTGAAAGTTGCTTCCTTGTTTGAGAAAAAATTATCTACAGATAGCTCGGGTGATTTGTTTACAGCCTCTGATACTAGTCCACCAAAAAAAGAAGATGAATCTACCAGTGAAAAGTCTACCGTTGTGGATTTAGTGACAGAGGCATTACCAGAATATGATCCTGTTAATTTTTATCAATTATTTTTAGTTGAGCTTAAACGCATATCTGTTAAGTCGCCTGTGACACTTGACCAGATCAGTGATGATTTAAATTTACATCAAACTCAAGTTAAAGAGTGGATGAAGCAGGTATTGGAAGAGAAACAGGTTAAAAAATTAATGAAGCCTGTGAGATATCAATGGGTAGAGCAGAGTGAGTCAAAGCAAATTGGTATGATGTTGGAATAAGTAATCGTTCTGAATTAGCAAATATGCATTTTAATATAAAAAACAACTTATTATTTAAGTAAATAAACTGTGTGGAGTTTGTAAATAATGGAGCCATTATCAATAAAAATATTTTTAGCAAAAGGCTCTTCCTCGAGTTTACGAACTGCTGAAATATCAAACTGGTCAGGTAAAGCCATTGCATGCTCAAGAAAAGAACTGGATGAATTAAGTAAACGTGATGAATCTAGCCGTCCCGGTGTTTATTTCTTAATAGGTAATGATATTGAAACTGGTGAACCATCAGCCTATGTAGGTGAGGCTGAAGAAGTCGCTAAACGTCTTAAGCAGCACTTATCAAAAGAATTCTGGAATCAAGTCGTTGCATTTGTAAGTAAAGATGAAAATCTAACTAAAGCACATATAAAGTACCTTGAAGGTAAGTTGATAGAGATTGGTATGAGGACGGGTAAAGGTGTGATTCAAAATAACCAGAGCAGTGGGGCCCGGTTGCCAGAATCAGACCAGGCAGAGATGGATATTTTTCTGGATAGAATTTTAAAATTACTCCCTGTTATGGGTACTACATTATTTTCAGTGCCTGAAGTCAGTAAGCAAGCTGTAGATGACAGACTCATATGCAAGATAAAGGGATTAGTAGCATTCGGCAACAGAACAGATAGTGGTTTCATTGTGTATAAAGACTCTGAAGCTGTTCTTGAAGATAGAGCTTCATCTGTAAGAGCTCGTGCTCGACGTGAACAATTAATAGAAAAAGGTATTTTGGAGATAAAGGAAGACCGTTTAATGTTTCTTAATGATCACGAGTTCACTAGTCCAAGCTGGGCTGCTGCAGTTGTTCGAGGTGGTGCATCTAATGGCCTTACTTCGTGGAAGAATAAAGTAGGTAAAAAATTAAAAGAGATTGAATCGAGCGATATGTAAATGGATAAAACCATGGAAAAGTTTATCGATTCATTTAAAGAACCTAAGGCAGAGCTAGAGGCTCTTGAAGACTTTGTTGCTGAAAATGACGAATTAGAATTGTTAGAAAATAATTTATCTGGATTCAATATATTTGAAGCGATAGGTTCTATAAGGCGGGAACTCAGGCACTCTGACTTCTTAAAGTTTGTTTTTGATCCAACAGAAAATCATGGGCTTGGTGGGTATGCGTTAAAAGAGTTTTTGAAATATATTGTTAAGAAAAATAAATCATTCTTACATATATCTGTGATTGACGTAGATACATATGACTTAGTGGATACGGAGTTACGAAGAGAGTGGAAGAGTATAGATATACTCGCCGTTTCTAATGCTAATAAGCTCATCGTTTGTATAGAAAACAAGATTGATACTACTGAGCATTCCAATCAGCTGACTAAATATGAAGATATAGTAAAGAACGAATATCAAGGTTTTACAAAAATATTTATATATTTGACGCCCGAAGGTGATTCAACAAGGGAAAATAACGATTGGATATCTGTTTCATACAGCGATATTTATACCGTCGTGTCAAAAATAATTGATTCTAAATCTACCAATATTGGTTCTGATGTTTTGATCTTATTGAAACATTACAATGAAATGGTTAATAGGCATATTATGAGTGATAATCAAATTTCAGATTTATGTAAAAAAATATATCAAAATCATAGGCAGGCGCTTGATTTGATTTTTGAGCATAAACCCGATGTTTTCATTGAGATAAAAGATTATTTGATGAATATAATAACTAGACAGTCAAATGAAGGGATTCAACTGTCACATGCTTCGAAAAGTTCAATACAATTTTCCTGTAAAGAATGGGATGGTATAGAAGGTAATTCGTCTGAATATGGTGCATGGGCAAAAAGTAACAAAACCTTAATGTTTGAATTCGTAAATACAGTAGAAGGTGTGGTTCTTAAATTGACTATTGGTCCTGGTGATAAATCATTTCGGCAAAATGTGTTTAATGTTGCTAGTAATAATAGTGAGATTTTTACTAGCAAATCAAAATCTTTATATGATAAATGGACGATGATATATAAAAAGTCGTTTATAACTAAGAAAAATCTCGAATTATGGGATTTAGAAACTATAACCAATACTTTAGAGCAGAAATGGCTCGAGTTTTACACACAAGATTATACTAAATTACGAGACATAATAAGTAAGTTGTAGATGATGTATAAAACATGAAGTGTTTTTGTGAAAATAACAAATGTCCATGTTGTGAAATTATTATTAATAATAATACTTCTGGACTTCAATAGTGCGTGAGGATATATCTTCTATGGATATGGGTAATAAAGAGAATATAATTTCACCTGAAGAATCAGGCTCTGAAATTGGTCGTGCCAAGAATCTGTTTCATTTTCTGGCAGAAGTTAAAAAATTATCCTCACCAACCATTCGTGACTTTGAATCTTACGATCAAGTTATATGGGTTAATGATATACCCCGAGACAAGGGATGCTATACCAAATTATGGGATTTGATTGGCCAACCAGCCGAAATACCTAAAGATAATTGGATTGAAATAGAAAAACCAAATCTTTCTGCTCCGCCTGAGTTACCTGATAGCCTTGATCTATTTATTAATGACAAAGAATGGAGAGACTCAAGCTGTGAATCACCCTCACTTCTAAAAGTATCCAGAGAGAAGTTAATACGTCATTTTCTACCGGATGAAGATACTGGTCCTGAATACAAAAACATTACGATCAATGAGAACGAAGATATTTTCGAGTCGTATGTTGAATATGTAGATGGCCCATGGAATGCATGGAAAGATACACAAGATAGTACAGAAAATGATTTTCAATTCCCTATGCCACCTGAAAACCTTTTGCCATGGTTGAATCAAGAAAAACTTAAAGACTACACTTTAAGTGAGCCTCCGCTTCTTGATGAGATCTCTGTAGAGATTGATACCAAATTTGAGGAAGCAAAGCAAAAATTAGAAAGTGAGTGGAACAACTACCTAGATAAAAAGTGGCATCCTTGGGCAGAAGAAGATAGAAAACTTCAAAGAATACAAAAAATTTATAATCAACTTTATTCGGTATATCAAAGTCATCAAAAGTTGGGTGAGCAATACGAAGTTGTACTCGGATTTGGTTTGCTGGTATGGCAAGGGCCTAAAAGTAATAGGGTTAGACGTCATGTGATTACAACTGAGGCGGCTATCAATTTCGATGCACGTCGAGGAATTATTGCTGTACATGCAGCACTTAATGGTTCGATACTAGCAGTTGAAGACGATATGCTTCATACAGAAGAAAGGCCCCAGCCGGTTGAAAAGACAAGCATTGATCAACAGGCTAAGCAGGCAGGTGGTGACTTTTGGGATCAAGCCATAATATCGGACCTGTCAAAATCCTACGTTAATGCATTACAGTTCAAAGACGGTTCAGGGATTCAAAACAATGGGCAGTTCGAACTTACTCTAGAAAGACCGCATCAAGCTTCTATTAAGCCACTAATTCATCTTGCACCTGCGGTTATATTAAGGAAACGATCACAAAGAGGGTTTATAAGGCTTTTAAATGAAATAGAAGAGGCTATTGATAAAGGCGGTGTAATTCCTGGAGGAATCAAAACTGTTATTAATCATCCTGTTGTTGAAGTAAATAAAACTGATACAACCAATAATGGAGCAACATCTCTGTGTGATCAGGAAATTTATTTTCCTCTACCTGCCAACAAAGAGCAGATGCAGATTGTAAACCATCTTAGTTATGGTAAAGGTGTTCGTGTACAAGGCCCACCTGGAACAGGTAAATCTCACACAATAACGAATTTAATCTGTCATCTATTGGCAGTTGGAAAAAGAGTATTAGTAACCAGTGAAACAGAACGAGCTTTACGTAGTTTAAGATCAAAATTCACTGGTGCTGCTGAGCCACTTTCAGATTTGGCCGTAATTCTACTAGGAAATGATTCAACTTCTTTAAGAGAACTTGAGAAGTCTGTTTCGGCTATCAACGCTAAAAATGAAAGTTGGAATGAAAGCCAGTCTATAGCCACAATTGAAGATTATGAGCTGCGACTTAACGAAGCCAGAACTCGTCGAAAAAACGCAGAGAATGACCTGCGATCTATAAGAGAATCCGATGTTTACCTACATACTGATAAATTTGGCCGCTACAATGGCTCACTCCAAGAAATAGCACACAAGGTTGTTATAGAGAGCGATAGCTATTCCTGGTTAGAAGACGCAATTAATTCACATGCGGACTTAAAAAAAATATTAGATATTAACAGCGAATTATTTGTTAGAAAGTGGCATGAATGGAACCTTTCTAATTTAGTAGATACAGAGCCAGAAATTTTTATTACTGATGATCTACCATCTTCAGAGCAGTTTGCTTCAGATATTAATGAACACAATATACTATCTCAAAAATATGATAATTTATACGATCATATCGATAAGTATTTACTTGATTCTATTAAATCGTCACCATCTTCTAACGTATTAGACATCTTTAAAACTATAGAATCTATTCTTTCTGGCTTGAGGGTCCTAAAGCAGCACATTTATTCGTGGTCATATGAAGCAGGAAAGCAAATAGTAGCTGAGCAGGATCGTACTTGGCGAGAACTGCATGATCTTTCAAAGCGTGAGCTGGATAAATGTGACGATGTAATTAATGATGTATCAAGCATTGAAGTTAATGGTATCGATGATAAGCAGGTCAGGCGTATTAGAGGTTATGTAGAAAAAGCAATTGAATACGGAAAAAACGGTAAAAAGATAAAGAAAAGTATTTTTAATCCAAAAGATTTCAAAGAAGCTTTGAAAGAGTTAGCTCATATAACCATTGATGGTCACCCCGTAAATAGTGTTGAATTGTTAGAATTACTTTTTAAATGGCTTTGCATAAAAGATTCATTGACTACACTTGCTACTAACTGGGGAGGCATTTCAGCGTTGCCTTCAGGTAGTTTTTCTATGCAACTCGCACAATATCATGATTATCAAGAACCCCTAGAACTAGCTTTAGGACTGCATAGTAAGGTTGTATCAGGCCAAAACCTTATAGATTCTTTGGGGAAATTCTCAGCGCCTAAATGGCATATTTTTGAGGAACTTGAAAAGTTTTATAAAACATTTGAATTCCTATTCTTAAGCATAAAATTCGATAAATCAAAACAGTTGATTAATAAGTATATTTCTTTAATTAGTTCGAAGAAGACTACGGAAAATGAAAATATAATTATACTTGAACAGGCCGTTATTGATCATGATGTCAAAGCATATCATGCTTCAATAAAGAAATTAGATGATCAAAATAAAGTAAGTAAAAATCAGCGCATACTTTTATCATATGCCAGAAATTTTAGATCTATGTTACCTTTAACTTTTTCTCAATTCATACAAAGTAATGATATTGAAGGCTGGGTTAATAAGCTTGCTAATTTAAAAGCTGCAACACAGTGGTCAATGGCATCTTCGTGGATCGAAGAGTTGTGTGATCCAAAATCTTCTCAAAAAATTAACGCTAATATCGAACTCTATTCGAAACACATACGTCAATTACTAGGACAGATTGCTCAGGAAAAAGCCTGGACACATTGTGTTGCTCGTCTTGGTGAACCACAACGACAAGCACTTGTCGCATGGCTTCAGGCTATTGAACGAATTGGTAAAGGAACAGGCAAGCATGCAGAAAACCACCGAAGAGTAGCTAGACAAAAATTAATTGAATGCCAGTCTGCAATTCCAGCATGGGTTATGCCACTTCATAGAGTGGTTGATACTGTACATGCTAAACCTGAGTTGTTTGATGTAGCCATTATTGATGAAGCTAGTCAATCTGGCTCAGAAGCGCTAATACTGAATTACATAGCTAAGAAAGTGATTGTGGTTGGTGATGACAAGCAAATTCGCCCACAGAATATTGGCATTAACCATGATGACGTTGAGTATTTAAGAAAACGATATTTGTCAGGTTTTCCACATAGTGAAACTTTCGCTATGAAGAGCAGTTACTTCTCACAAGCTGAAATTCGTTTTCCGAATCAGGTTAGTTTGAAAGAGCACTTCCGGTGTATGCCTGAAATTATTCAGTTTTCTAACAATAACTTTTATCAATCTTCACCACTTATTCCTTTAAAGCAGTTTGGTAGTGATCGATTAGATCCTGTGATAACAGAATATGTTGAGGATGGATATCGAGTTGGCACTTCTAGTAAAGTTATTAATAAACCAGAAGCCACCAGGTTAGTAGAGAGGTTAGCCGAATGTTGTTCTGATCCTGACTATCAGGATAAATCTTTCGGAATAATCACTCTATTAGGGCATCAACAGGCTGCTTTGATTGAAGAGCTTCTCTTAAACGAAATTGATGCACAAGAGTATGAAGATCGAAAGATTATGGTTGGCTCAGCCTATGCATTCCAAGGTGATGAACGAGATGTTATTTTTATAAGTATGGTAGATGCACCACAAGATGGTAGATCTTGTCGTGCTGTTACATCCCCTGAAAAAGAGCGAGAATTTAACGTTGCAGCAAGTAGGGCAATGGAGCAAATGATTTTATTTCATTCAGCAACCCTGCATGATCTTAAAGAAAACAGCCTTCAATACAAGCTTCTAAGTCATTGCTTAAACCCATCTGTTGAGCAGTTACCTGTTGCTGATATGACTCTCAATGAGCTAAGAGAAATTGTAAACAATGCAGATAGAGTAATGGGTAATCAACCGTTACCTTTTGATAGTTGGTTTGAAGTAGATGTTTTTCTAAGGCTTGTAAATAGAGGCTACCAAGTCATTCCTCAGTATGTTGTTAATCCTTATGAGAAAAGCTTTAGAATTGACATGGTTGTTAATGGAATTAATGGGAAACTTGCTATTGAATGTGATGGGGATCATTGGCATGGCGCTGCCCAATATGAAAAAGATATGGCACGCCAAAGAGAGCTTGAGCGTTGTGGGTGGGATTTTTGGCGTGTACGTGGTGGTGCTTTTTATAGAGATCCGGATATTGCAATGACATCGTTATGGGAATTACTCGATAAAAAAGGAATTTACCCAGAAGGCTATAAAAAACAAGAGCCAGAAATAGAAGGGCTTGAGCACTCAGATGATGATGTTGAAGTGGATGCTAGTTCCATAGAACCACGTGATCTGGAACCTATATCACAACCAGAGACTGAGGAAGAAATAGTTGAGCAAGCTCAAAAGAAAAAATCACCTCATGATCTTACACCAGCAGATATTCAACGTGATATTTTGACGATTTTGTCTGAGCGGCCGAATAATAGTATTGCAGTAAAGTCTATAGCTTCTGAGGTCTGTCGTGCTGAAGGAATTATTACCAGAGGTGCTCCCAGAAAAGAACTGGAGCAAAAAATCATGCGATCACTAGGTGTATTAAAACGTCAAAAGAAAGTTGAGCAATATAAAGCCAAAAATGTACGTGTTCGATTAACTCTTTTGATTTGATAAATAGCACTTCGTGCTGTGAAGTGCGGGATATGTTTTTTCTAATTCAGTTATATGAGTTTTAATAGATATGTTATTAAAAATTTATAGTTATATTTTTTGATGTTTTATCCATTTTCTTATCCCCCGATTCTGTTCCGGGGTATCTTAGGTGGTACATTCATTAATCAAATAGATAAGTTATAAGTTCGATTCCGGACCTGGTCCTATCATTAAAATCAACGACTATGGTTCGTTTTTTGTTTCTGTGATTTGTGAAATTCCAATCTAAAAAATACCGTGTAGATCGAAAGTAGACGTTTGTTTGTGCCGAACGTCCATTATTGGCGGCGAAAGCTGACCCTCAAAGTATTATATTTCTGATCAATCTAAACTGCGTATTAAAGATATAGTTAATTAGACTGGTTATTTTTACAGGTTTGCTAGGTGCTCAGTTATTGTGTGTGTAGCTAAAAGTTCAGGATAGGAAATTTGAAATGAATAGTAATTTCTTGAAATTTCTACTCTTTGCACTTTTATATCTATAGGTGTTTATGTAGGTATTTTAATGATATCTATCTAAGTAATTGATTTATATGTAGTTAAAACCCATGCATCATAGGCGTGTGCTGGCTAGTCGCGACATTCTTTTTTGTGACCGCAGGATCGGCTTTTGTGCTCGTGTTTTTGGGTTTTTCGAGAGTACTATCGGTCGTGTCAGTCATGGGTTAAATTCTAC
>Ga0316208_1000708_pt1 | contig 37237 bp, 40 predicted proteins | sample 3monopyrite_MG_FD_204944 | JGI IMG/M metagenome (GOLD analysis project Ga0316208, IMG submission 204944) | Microbial mat bacterial communities from mineral coupon in-situ incubated in ocean water Damariscotta River, Maine, United States -... | ecosystem: Environmental > Aquatic > Marine >...
AGCCCCGTCAGGTGGGGAGATCTCGATGGTCAGGCGGCTGACAACCAGGGCTGACCAACCGTCTCACTTCGACTGGAGGCCCGGAATCTGTTCGGGGTTTCCGGATGGAAGACGTTTGACAAGCGCATCTACCGGCGCCTGCCCTGCTTCATCATCGCCACGGTCGACAAGTTCGCCCAGCTGCCCTGGGTGGGTGACACGGGCCAGCTGTTCGGCAGGGTCGAGCGCCACGACGCCGCCGGCTTCTACGGGCCCATGCATCCCGGGATCGGCAGCCGCCTCGACGGCCCGCTCCCGCCGCCCGACCTCATCATCCAGGACGAGCTTCACCTCATCTCGGGTCCGCTCGGCACCATGGTGGGCCTCTACGAGACCGCCATCGACGCCCTGTGCGCTCGGGACGACCAGGACGAGACCATCCGCCCGAAGGTGGTGGCCTCGACCGCCACGGTCCGCAGGGCGACGAAGCAGATCCGGGCGCTCTTCGGCCGCAACGACACAGACGTGTTCCCGCCCCCCGGGCCTGACCGACGGGACAGCTACTTCGCGAAGACCGTGTCGTCCGACAAGAAGAACCCTCGCCTGTACGTGGCGGTGGCCGCCCAGGGGCGCAGCCTAAAGGTTGTGCTCCTGCGGACCGCCCTGGCGCTCATGGCCACGGCCGAGAAGGAATGGCGCACTGCCGGGGGGAAGAAGCCCGACAAGAACCCCGCTGACCCGTACATGACGCTGCTGGCCTACTTCAACGCGCTCCGAGAGCTTGGCGGCAGCCGTCGCATCTTCGAGGACGAGGTGGCGGCCCGGCTGGCCAGCTACTCGAACCGGCGCCGGGTGGGCGACACCGACCCTCCCTTCGCCGACCGCAGGATCAACATCGAGCCCCGCGAGTTGACCTCCCGGGTGAGCACGAACCAGGTCTCGGAGACCAAGCGCCGCCTCGCCCTCGACCACACCGACAAGCACCACGTGGACGTAGCCCTCGCCACCAACATGATCTCGGTTGGCCTCGACATCACCCGCCTGGGCCTGATGGTGGTGCTCGGCCAGCCCAAGACCGCGGCCGAGTACATCCAGGCCACCTCTCGGGTCGGTCGCGACGACAAGCGGCCCGGCCTGGTGGTCACCCTGCTCAACCTGCACCGTCCCCGAGACCGCTCACACTTCGAGCGCTTCGAGGCATGGCACCGCAGCTTCTACCGGTCGGTCGAGGCCACGAGCGTCACCCCGTTCTCGCCCCGGGCCATCGACCGCGGGCTCGCCGCCATCACCGTGGCCCTGGCCCGGCTGGGCAATGACGCCCTCACGGCTCCCACCCACGCCTCGCAGATCCTCGCCTACCGCTCCCAGCTGGAGCAGGTGGCCAACCTCATCGCCGAGCGGGGGGAGTTCCACGATGCGGACCTCGACGCATCCGAGCAGGAGGCGCTGCGCCACACGTTGAAGGGCCGGGTGAAAGACCTGCTCGATGCCTGGGAGCACATCGCGGCCCGCAAGCAGGAGAAGGGAGCCGCGCTGCAGTACGCAGGCGAGGTCGGCAAGGCGCCGCCCCTGCTCTACCAGCCCCTCGACCCCGAGCTTCGCAAGCAGCCTGCACCTGCCGAGAAGTTCAAGGCCCAGCGTTCGCTTCGCGACGTGGAGCCCAGCGTGAATCTGTGGCTGCGTCGACCCGACGGCAAGGTCGATGACGAGGAGACCAACCCATGAGCCGTCCTGCAGCTGGCGAGATCCGGCAGAGCCAGATCATCTCGACCTACGGCCCCGGGGCCATGGTCGACCTCCCTGACCACGCCGTGCTCATCGGTGGCCTCGACCACTGGTATGGGCAGATGCGCCCGATCACCGAGGACCGGCTGGCCCGCAAGGTCAGCGAGGTGCTGGAGATCCCGAACATCAAGATGAAGGCGCCCCCGGTGGACGAGTCCGACCCTCGGGCTCCCCGCACCGGCATCGCCGCCTTCAAGTTCCCCGAGTGGTTCGTGGCCCAGCTGGACCCGCCCGCCATCTGGAAGGACCCGGTCACCAGCAAGGAATACCGCAGCCGCCCGCTGGTCCACTGGGAGAGCCTGGTGCAGGGCAAATACCTCGACGACCGCCGGAAGAAGCGGAAGGTCGTCCCTGTCCGCTTCGTCCAGGGCTGTCCCAACGGCCACATCCTCGACGTGAACTGGTACGCCTTCGTCCACGAGGACTTCAAGGACCCCTGCCGCGGTCAGCTGTGGATCGACGAAGGCGGCTCGGGCAACGACATGGCCGACATCTTCGTCCGCTGCGAAGCGTGCCGGAAGCGTCGCCCCCTCGGTGCTGCCAAGGTCCCCGACGCCAGCGTGCTCGGTCACTGCCGAGGCCGGATGCCCTGGCTCGGTCCGATGGCCCGGGAGGAGTGCGTCAACGAAGCCACGGGCAAGCCCCACGCGAACCGGCTGCTCATCCGCACCGCCAGCAACGTCTTCTTCTCCCAGGTGCTGTCCGTCATCTCGATCCCCGAGCCGAACAAGGACCTGCGAGACGCGGTGGCCAAGGTCTACGAGTCCCACCTGGCCACCTGCCCTTCCATCGACTTCCTGAAGATGCTGCGGGGCCTCCCCGAACCCCAGGCCGCCCTGGAGGGCTTCACCGACGGCGACGTGTGGGCGGAGATCCAGCGGCGTCAGAACCCGCAGGACACCCCCGAAGAAGACAAGCCCATCAAGCAGGCCGAGATCGAGACCCTGCTCGGCGCCAAGGCGTCCCTCGGGAAGGACGAGCCCGAGGGCGACTGGTATGCCCGGTCCCGCTCCCTGGACGGGCTCCCGCAGGGCCTGAAGGACCGCATCGAACGCATCGTGCTCGTCCACCGCCTCCGCGAGGTGCGGGCCCTGATCGGCTTCACCCGCTTCGAGGCCGCCATCCCCGACATCGATGGCGAGCTTGACCTCGATGTCCGCCGGGCGCCGCTGGCCCAGGAAATGACGTGGGTGCCCGCCGTCGAGAACCGCGGTGAGGGCATCTTCATCGCCTTCAAGAAGGAGGCCATCGAAGCCTGGATGGGTGACGAGGATGGCCCGGTCATGCGCCGGGGCCGCCAGCTGCTGCATGGCTTCGATGCCTGGGCGTCCCGCAAGGGCATCAAGGACGCCGAGCCGCCACCAGTTCTGCTGCCCTACATCATGCTGCACACCCTGGCGCACCTGCTGATCACGGCCGTCTCGCTGGAGTGCGGCTACTCCGCCTCTTCCATCCGGGAGCGGGTGTACGCCGGAGACGCCGGCTACGGCATCCTGCTCTACACCGGGAGCCCCGGCTCCGAGGGCACGCTGGGCGGCCTGGTCCAGATCGGCGAGCGCATCGAGAAGCACCTGGCCTCGGCCCTGGAGATGGGTCGCCTGTGCTCGAACGACCCGGTGTGTGCCTCCCACCGGCCCGACGATGCCCTCGAAGAGCGGTTCCTGCACGGCGCCGCCTGCCACGGCTGCCTGCTCATCGCCGAGACCTGCTGCGAGCGCCGCAATGAGTACCTCGACCGCTCCCTGGTGGTCGCCACCGTCGAGCAGCACGGGGCCGAGTTCTTCCCCGAAGGCATCTTCTGATGGCGCTTCGGTCGCTGGGACGGGCTGATCTCGTGCGCCTCGCGGACGCGCTCGACTCTGGCCGCCTGCGACCGGCCTACACGGCGAAGTCGGTGGGCAGGTACGTCGCCAACGCCGCCGCCCCCGAGGTCCAGGTGGAGTTGAACCGCCTCCAGGGGCTCGGGGTGCATCCGAAGCACCTGGCCTACACCGCACGGCTCCTCGCCGAAGAGAAGGCCCACACGCAGGCCGTGAGGGACCGCATCGACCTGGTATGGACCGGACCGGAAGTGGCCGGCAGCAGCACCCGCGACGCCGCGACCGTCGCACGGGAGTTGCTGGGATCGGCGCAGCGCAGTGTCCTGCTGTCGAGCTACGCCGTGGACACCGACAAGGATAAGCTGAAGGGGCTCCTGGGCAAGCTCGCCGAGCGGATGGACGAGGTCGAAGACCTCGAAGTCCAGCTGTTCGTGAACATCCCGCGGAAGTGGAAGCACGGCGTTCAGGACGGCCGGGACGCCGAGGTCATCGTGGACGAGTTCGCGGGCCGGCTCCGGAAGGTGTGGCCCGGGGAGCGGCTGCCCGAGGTGTTCTACGACCCCCGGGCGCTCGAAGACGGGCACGGGGACAAGGCGTGCCTGCACGCGAAGGTCGTGGTGGTGGACGGGGCGAAGGCGCTGGTGTCGTCCGCGAACCTCACCGAGGCGGCGCACGAACGGAACATCGAGGCGGGGGTTCTCGTGGCGGATGAGGCGTTCGCCGGGAACGTGGTGCGGCAGTTCCGATCGCTGGTCGAAGCGGGGAAGCTGCACGAGTTGGGGGAGGGCTGATGACGGATTGGAGCATTGGATCACGGTGGTGCAGATGGGACCCGCACTTGCACACGCCCGGAACCCTACGGAACGATCAGTTCAAGGGCGACTGGAACCGCTACCTCCTGGCAATCGAGCAAGCGGCCCCGGCCCCCGCAGCGCTCGGCATCACAGACTACTTCACGATGGAGGGCTACAAGGCGATTCGCGCCCATAAGGCGCAGGGGCGGCTGCCCTCAGTTGACCTGATCTTCCCGAACATCGAGATGCGGCTGTCTGTCGAGACTCGGAAGGGGCCAGGTATCAACCTGCACCTCCTCGTTTCACCGCATGATCCCGAGCACATCGACCGTGTCGAGGGGCTGCTGGGTCGGCTGTCGTTTCGGGGGTATCGAGGCCAGACGTTCTCTTGCACCCTCGGTGACCTCTCGCGGCTGGGCAGACTTCATGCCGACAACGAGCACCTGGAGGAACAGGCTGCCCGCCGCATCGGCGCGAACCAATTCAAGGTCGACTGGAGGAAACTGCAGCAGGAGCTTGGAGGGGACCGCTGGTTCCAGGAGAACGTCCTTGTTGCTGTCGCCGCGGGAGAGGATGGCCTGGCAGGTATCGGAAGGGATGCTGGCTTCTCCGCTGAGAGGGAAGCCCTCGGGGACTTCGCCGACATCATCTTCTCCGGCAGTCCCAACGACCGGTCCTACTGGGCTGGTCACCACGACGACTTCAAGGGGGGCAGACGGGCCACCAAACCATGCCTACATGGGAGCGACGCCCACTCGATGGACAGGATCTTGGCCCCGAAGCAGGACCGTCGATGCTGGATCCGGGCCGAACCAACCTTCGATGGCCTTCGGCAGACCCTGGTTGAGCCCGAACGCCGCGTTCACATCGGCCCAGACGCACCTCCGGGGCCCTCCCCTGACAACGTGATTCGGACCATCGAGGTGCGGAATGCGCCGTGGATGCAGGTTGCCAGCGTTGAACTGAACGACGGGCTTGTCACCATCATCGGTGCGAAGGGCTCCGGAAAGACAGCGCTCGCCGACTTGGCCGCATTCGGCGCCCACGCCGAAGACGGTGAGCCGGGACCCGCATCGTTCATCAAGAAGGCGGAAGAGCACCTGGACGGCGTCTCAGTCCAGCTGGAGTGGGCGGACGGCTCTCGCAGTTCGGCCGTCTTCGGCGGCTACAACGAGCCCCGGGAACCGCGAGTTCGCTACCTCTCACAGCAGTTCGTGGAACGGCTCTGCTCGAACGCGCGGGTTTCCCAGCCCCTGGTGGACGAGATCGAAGCCGTCGTGTTCTCCGCCATCCCTGAAGAGAACAGGATGTGGTGCTCCTCTTTCGCCGAACTACGGGAGGTCGAACTCCGCGACCTCCATGCGGAAAGGGACGACCAGCGCAACCGGATCAGACGTTGGACCGAGTCGATCGGGGTCGCGCACGAGGAACAGCGAGCACTCGAAGGTCTACGAACCAAGCATGCGGAGGCCGTGAGGCTGCGGGAGGCCACGGAGAAGGCGCTGCAGGAGATCCCAGCCCCAAGCGACCCCAAGGTGGCCGCCGCACACGAGTTGGCTGCCAAGAAGCTGGCTGATCTGAAGGAAAGGCTCGCCCTGATGGAGCGGCGAGGACGAACTCTTGCTGACCTTGAAGGCTCGTTGGACCGCCTGCTCCGAGCCGCAGAAGACAGGCTCCAGGGCTTGCAGGAGCAGTACGCCGACCTGGAACTGACCGAGGACCAGTGGCAGCTACAAAGGCTGCACCGAAAGGAGGGTGCCGCGGAGGCCCTGAAGGATCTCCGTCTGGTCGCCGAGAACCAGCTGCAGAATCTTCGGGCATACGGTGTCCCGACCACCCCCGACCCCGAGCCGGACGCGCCTGCAGGGCTGGCCCACCTCGTCAACGAGGAGGCTCGACTCGCGAAGCTCCTGGGTGCCGACAGGGCGAACGCGAAGAAGCGAGCGAAACTACAAGCCCACCTCCCCATCCGCAAGAGGGCGGAGTCCGACCTGCTGAAACGAGCGCAACATGCGGAGAAGGCCCCCGAGCGCCGCAAGGAAGCAGCAGAACACCGCCTTGAAGCCTACGAGCGCTTGTTCGCAACGCTTGTCGGCGAGCAGCAGAAGTTGGAAGCGCTCTACTCCCCGCTCCGGGACCAGCTACCCGATGACGGGAAGCTCTCGTTCTACGTGCATCGTCGAGTCGACGCGGCGGCCTGGGCGAGCCACGGAGAGCGGATCCTCGATCTCCGCAGACCCCCATTCTCGGGTCGAGGCGCACTGCAGCAAGCAGCGGAGGAGCATCTGGTCAAGGCATGGGCCACGGGTACGCCGGCCGAGGTCCGCGCGGCCCTGACGAAGTTCCTGCGGTCCTACGGCCAGGATGCCCTGAAAGCGCGGCTGCAGGGGGTGTCGGCCCAGGAGTTCGGAGACTGGGTGTTCTCGACCGACCACGTCCACGTCGAGTACGGCATCAGCTACGAGGAAGTCCCGATTCCGAGGCTCTCGCCTGGCACCCGGGGCGTGGTTCTCCTCACTCTGTACCTGGGCCTCGATCGGTGGGACGAGCGCCCGCTGATCATCGACCAGCCCGAGGAGAATCTTGATCCCAAGTCGGTCTTCGCCGATCTCGTCCCCTTCTTTCGAGAGGCGTCGACCCGGCGGCAGATCATCATGGTGACTCACAACGCGAACCTGGTCGTCAACACCGACTCCGACCAGGTGATCATCACGTCGTCGGTCCGGAGCGACCCGGCCAAGCTCCCCGACATCACTTACGTGTCTGGGGGCCTGGAGGACTCCCATGTGAGGGGCACGGTGTGCAGCCTCCTGGAGGGCGGCGAAGAGGCATTTCGGCGAAGAGGGCGCCGCTACGGTGTTCCGCAATGACCCGGTGGAACAAGCATCAACGCGGGATGGAGGCGCAGTGACGGACCGGCACGCTGACCTGGCGCACTTCCATGCGAGCTTCGCAGACGAGATCCTGGCGAAACGTGATCGCCTTCGCAGTTTGATCGGCGGGGCTCACTGGCCGTCCGACGGCGCCTACAAAGAGGGACTGCTGCGGGATGCGGTGAAGCGAGTAGTTCCCTCCGGTCTTGAAGTCGCTCACGGATTCCTCCTCAAGCCAGACCGGACCGGCACCAACCCCTCGGGCCAGCTTGACCTACTCATCTACGACGGTTCAAGGCGGGCGCCGGAGTTCAAGGATGGCGACTTCGCCTGTGTCGTCGCTGGCTCGGCGCGCGGCGTCGGCGAGATCAAGACTCGGTGGACGAAGAAGACGCTGGAAGAGGCTGTTGACCAGCTTGCGGACGCCACCCTCATGGCCCGCGAAGAGGAGCTTTGGAACACGTCCCCCACGACTACGTTCACCTCAATGCTGATCGGGACAGAGCAACGCCGCCACGGACGAAAGGGCAAGCTCCACCGGAACGGAAGGCTCGCCATCGCGAAAGCATTCGCACAGGGCTACAAACGGTTGTTCCCGCATGGCCTCGGCGACTCGGTGCGGATGGACGAGGACTGCGCCGCCCACTATGGCTGGCCGTCTGTGGCCTGCTCGCTGTCCGGCGTGCCCTGGGTCGCAATGGGCATGCCGACCCCTCAACGGGTCGGAGAGACGACCTGGCGCATTCCCACGGTGCACTTTTACGACCCCATGGTGGTGGTGGACGGAGTGAAGCGGAACCTGGCCCTGCAAATGACGCTGGCGCTGCTCCGCTACAAGCTGGACCCGCCCCCCACGCAGGGCGGGGCCCCTGCCGCATGGCGTCAAGGAAACCGGCTGGACTGGGCGGTCCACCGGGCGGTAGTGGGTAAGCCTGTCGCTCTCGTACCCGCGACCGACGACTTGACACGCGTGTTCGGGAACCGAGTGGACTTCATCGAGATGCGCAATGAAGCTTGACCCGTTCTACGAGCGCGCCTTCCGCGAAGAAGACTTCTTGGGGCACCTGGATTGGGACGACCTGAAGTTCACCGGGCCGATCGTCCGATACGCGTTCACGGACGAGGTCCACAAGATGCTGAAGGAAGGGAGAGTCATACCGAGCAGCATCGTGGAGTTTGATGAACGCCAGGACATTCCGGCCGGCCTTTGGACGACGCTGAACGAGTACACCAAGGGCTCCACGCTCGGTCCATTGGCCCTGAAATGGCGCTCCAGCGTGCTGGCGGGCAAGCGGTTCGAGGTGTTCAAGGGACCGGCCGAGTCAGAAGACTCGCATAGGTGGGCGCTTGTAGAGACTGACCAACCGCGAGGCCAGGTGGTCGGGCGCAACGAGATGTTTCGGATTCAGCCCCCATCGGAGTCTCACCCGGACGGGGAGGCATGGCTTCGCATCGCACCCCGGAACCACATCTACAATCTGGTGCTCACCTCGGAGCTTCGGATCTGGGACGCCACGATCGCGGGTGTCGGCGGTGGACTGATCTCCGAGGAGACCGCGCAGGAGAACGCCCGCAAACTCGGACGAAAAGTCCTGATTGGATGGCTACGTCAGAATGAAGCCTTCTCCATGCGAGTCCGGCAGTTCGAGGATTTCAAACAACTTCGGTTCGACCTAACGTACGGTGAGGATGGCCCTATCGTACCGAAGCTCGTGGTTGATTGATCGATCTCCCGCGATCGGCCTGTCGATGCCCACCTTGTGCCCCCTACATGTAGAACCGAAACGACCGCTCCGGTGCCACGTCATCTGGAAGCTCGGACAGGATCAGACCGATTCTTCGGGAGAAGGCGAGCGTGATCGGCTCAGCACCGGCGAAGTCCGCCGAGTTCCAGTTCATCCGCGTCAGTGCGAACAACTCGGTCAGCAGGTCTCGAATCGAGCCGGACCCACGGGCGTGCAAAACATCCAACGGCCGAGGGATGCGTAGCCCGGGGTACAGCTTCAAGAAGGGCACGTAGCCGCGGGTGTATACAACGTAGCGGCGGCGGTCGATTTGGATGGCCGTTCCGCGCAGGGGTGGCTCGTCGCCAACACGCAGGAAGCGGATCGACCCCCGGCGGATGGCCAGGAAGTCGGAGAAGGGCACCCCACCGAGGGCGGCCTGCATCCCGTCCATCTCGGACTCCGAGAACGCGGAAGACTTGTGAACGACAACCCGCGTGGGAAGGGTGTGATGGTGACGACGGTACTGCTCGATCACCTGCGCGACCAGCCGCTCCGCAAGTTCGGGCGGCAGCTGCGGGGGGCCTTGGGTGCGGTCCCACTGAAAGCTTGTCCCACGGAGCACGAAGCCATCGCCCTTGTCAGAGAAGGCTTGGGCCATGCTGGTGTGAAGCGCCGAGGAGTCGTAGATGGACCGATAGAAGCTGATCCCGATGTAGCAGGTGCCCGAGGTCAGGCCCTGTGCCCGCCACGGCAGGCCCCCAGCCTTGTAGTAGAGGCCGGTGCAGAGGTTCCATGCCCGGGTGCCCGCGTCCTGCACACCACTCCCACCCCTAAACGTGGTCTCCCACGCCAGCTGGGTTGGCAGTGAGAACCGCATCCCCTCGGCCTTGATGACGCGGTGAAGGGTCCTGGAGGCCGACTCGGGCTTGCGTTCGTCGAGGAACGACAAGACCATCTGCTTGGGGTTCTTCCGCTTTCGCCTCTTCTTCGGTCGCGTTCTCCCCGATCCCGCCTTCTCGCGGACCTTGGTGGGGAGGGCCACCATCACGATGTCCGGGGGCTTGTCTTTGTCCTTCAGCACGTCGAGTCGTTCGCTGATAGCCCGGCCCATCACCTCCACGGCGCTGTCCCGGTTCTCGGATTCAAGACAGCGGCGAATATCCGTGGGAAGCAAGACCTCGTTGAGGGCCCGGGGGGCGACCACGTCACAGTTGAAGCCGTTGGACTCCGTCATCCCTGGGAAGCTCGGGAACAAGAAGGGGTCCACCTGCTCATCCGGCCTGGGCCGCACTTCGGACCGACAAGATTCCAGCCACCGACCAACAAGATCGCAGGTCTCGCCCGTCCCGATCACACCGACCCGAATCTGTTGGAGCGCCTCTTCATCAGGATCCCGGCACGGTCCGTGAGCCCGAATTCCGAGCTTCGGGTCCGGGCCCAACTGCCCTGTCCCGAAGACGAGGGACGGCTCAGGAATGTGGAGGGCAGTGAAGTCGGAGGCGGGCTGTCTCAGCAGGTGCTGAAGATCCTCCTGCGTGCGCTTGCGCTTAGTCGACATCGTCCACCCCGCACTTCTTCCGGGGCTCCGACGACACCGCGAACTGGCGAACGAGCCTCGGCACATCGAGGTCAAGCTCGGCCTGGGTGAACCGTAGCAGCGAGCGGACAGCGACCTGGTCTGTCGGAATCCCGACTGGGACCTGCACCGTGAGCGGCAGCCGGCCGATCACCAAGTGCTGCCCGCCGGCAGGGATGGTGGTCTCCTTCTTCCCCGCAGTGAGGAAGTCGGACCACATGAGCACGTGGCGCAACACGGCGCCGTTGCGCTCCCTCCCGGACCACTGCATGGCCAGCGGGCCGACCCGGTCCCGATCTACGGGCTCCCGACCGTCCTTGGTAAACACCCACAGGGGGTCGATGGAGAGGTACACGCTCGAACCAACGGTTTCGAACCTGAACCTCGCGCCCTGATGCACCCATGCCCCCGCCTTGCCCGGGTCGGGGGGGCGGACGACGGTTCGAACCTGTCCAGTGCCCCACGTCACCGTGACTCTACCGGCGCCCTTGGGGCGAAAGTAGAAGCGATTGTGAGCCCCGTCGAACGCCACGCCCCGGGCCCCGAGGTGCTTGCGCAGGGTCTGGTTCATCAGGTTCATCACCCACCGCCAGCGGTCCTCGTTGTCACGCCAGTCCGCCACGGCGTCCCTCTGCACCGAGGCGGGATCGATGAGGCTCGCAAATGCAGACTCCGCCTCCGAGAGGTCGCAGAAGGTGTACAGCCGTCCCTCCCGCAGGACACACGGCGGGAAGCTCGTGCCCGTGGGCAAATCCGACTTCTTTCGTAGAGAGGTCCGGGCAGACCAGATGACACCTGGGATCTCGCGGACTGGGAGCAGGTTGCCCAAGAGGGCCTCACCCACGGCATCTGGGTCGACCCGCTCCGACGGCAGGGCCGTCAACAGCGAGGAGTCGACGCTGCGGCGTGCTCGGCGCCGACGCCCTCCACGAGGAGGCGCCTCCCCCCGAAGGCGGGCCAGAAGGCGCTGGAACTCCTTGGCGTACTTCTTCTTCTCCCCTCGGAAATCCAGATAGTTGAGGGACGCAAGGAGTGGCGGGATCTCCAGCCGCTCCCCCGTTGTGAGGTGCACGTCGCGCCGACGGATGGGAATGAGGCGCTTTCGCCGATTCGTCGGGTCCGACATCAGCACCGTCGACACCTCGGCCTGGCACCACTCGGATCCGACCATCTCCGGCGACATCACGACTGCGACGAAACGGGCGTGGGCCAGCGCCTCGTTGATCTTCACCACGATGTTGTCGCCTACGTCGATGTCCCACTTGTCGATGAAGACGGTGAGCGGACGATCATTCCACACCTCAGCTTCGACATCCGCTCCGAGTCCCTCGACCCAGTCCTTGTCGACCCCTGCGTGGCACAGGAACAGATCCTTCACGACGACCTCCGAGGACCGACGAGGAGGTCAGCCCGCGATCAGAGTGACCACGCCCTCGGCCACCGACCAGTAGTCGACTCTCCGGATGGTAGTATTCCAACCATCCATGACGCGGCCGATCACCAACACATTCCGAGCTACGCGGGCGATCCTCAGGATCCTCGGCTGGCTACGAGATTCCGAGCGGGTGACCGTCGAGCGAGTCGAGCACGAGCTTGGGGTCTCGAACAAGCAAGCGCGGGAGTATCTGGCCTTTCTCGTGGCCGAGGACCTCGCCATCGCGCAGCGCAACGGACGCCGGAATGAGTACCACCTGGTCCGCGGCGGCGATGGCAGCACCGCCAGTCTGACCACGGCCGCGGGGGCAGCTTTCGCCGTCGCCAGTGTCGGCGCCATGAAGGGCACGGCGTTCCACGAGTCCGCAGCGGCACAGGTGCAGCGGATCTCCGACGAGGTCCGCGACGCCCTGGGGCCACGCCTCGACCGACTGAGGCAGGCATTCCACCCGCTGACGGTGAGCGTCCCGAGGGATCCCGAGCATCACGCGCAGATCGCGGACACGATCCTCGATGCGCTACGCCTCGACCACAAGGTCGAGGGCACCTACCGTCTGCTGGGAAACGGAGCGGACGTGCCGTACACCCTGGAGCCAATGTCCCTGGTTCTCCATCTCGGCGGACTCTTCCTCGTGGCGCGCAAGCGGAACGGCAAGGTCAGGATGTTCGACGTGGAGGGGTTCCGCACTCTGCGACGAGTCCGGCGGAGGTGCCGGTCCACGGAGTTCGACCCGAAGTCCTACTTCATGAACTCGTTCGGCAGGTACACCGACTACCCGGTGGAGGTCATCCGCCTCCGTCTCGGCGGGATGGCGGCACGACAGCTTCGACGACGCTGCTACCACAACAGCCAGGAGGTGGTGACGGACGACGACGACAAGATGATCGTGCGCTTCGTTCTCGGTGTGTGCCCCGAGTTCGAGGCGTGGCTCCTGGGGATGGCCCCAGAGGTTGAGGTGCTGGAGCCGGTCGAACTGCGCTCGAAGCTCCGGCAGCGGGCCATGGCGTTCGCTACCATGAACGGCTGATTCGACGATATTCTTCGCACGTGGAGGTACTCGTGCCCGAAACGTCGAACCGAGACAGGATCCTGGCGAACCTGGACGAAGAGGAGCGTGAGGAGGTCGGGCGCTACATCGCGATCTTCGAGGCACAGGGCCTCCGCGAGCACTGGCAGGTGAACGACTGGATCGGAGAGAACGACTCCTGGGACAACTTCCCGAGGATGAGGTCCCGCAACCACCACCAGAGCGGCGCTGTGGTGGACGGCATCACTCCCCGCCATTTCTCCATCGTCTGCCAGCTACTGGAAATCGGTCCTGACGATGGCTCCAAGCTCGTGCACTACGAGAAGTACTGACGCGTCAGCACTCCTCGTTCCCAACATCGGGCAGGCGCCCCTGAGCCCGAGAGGACGACAAGGTCGGGCGTTCGTGGACAGCGCTCGCCTCTCGGGACCTTGGGACCAGATTGGGACCAAACCGTGCCGAACGGTGCCATCCCGTGCCGGACCGGGCGCCGAAAACGCGCGTTGCCCCGTTCTACGGGAACAACATGCACTTCCGGTTCAACGTGCTCATCCCGCCATTGAGATCGCCGCCTTTGCCGTCAGTCCCTGGACCGACTCGTCCCTCGCAATGATGGCCGCCCGTACCTCCTCGTCGAGGTCGAGTAGCTTCAGGATCTGCGTGACCCGAGCCCGGGTGTAGCCCTCACGCCTGGCGATGTCGGCCCGGCTCACTTTCCCCGCGTCGATCTCCTTCGCCCACCGCATCGCCTTCAGCAATGCGACCCTCACCGGCGGGTTGTCCTTCGCTGCCTTCACCCGTTGGGTTCTCTCCCTGATCACCCGCTGCCTCGGGGACTCGGGCTTTCCCCAGAGAACGCCGATATCAACGACCTCTTCGGGCCCGGTTAGTGCAGGCGACGAGTTGCGGAGCCATTTTGGGCCGCGTGGTGACAAGAAACCACGCGGCCTTTTTCCGTTTAACGAGGCCCCTCAAGACGCCCTGACGACCTGGGTGGTGTCGTCCGACCTTCCTCCTCATCCGGGCTTCGGGCTGCAGCGTCCACCGCCCTCTTGGGAGGCCCTCGGGCGCCGGCCTGGGAGCGGCTGTCCCGATTCTGATCCCGGTGGGAGCGGGATCTCTTCGAATCGGGACAAGGGTCGCGGAAACGCGCCACGGGAATCGGGACACGGGTCCGACAGGAATCGGGACACGGGGCCTGGAAACGCGCCACGGGAATCGGGACGCGGGTCGGTGGTCCAGGTCGAGGACCCCTGGGCGGGTCGACGAGCTTCGCTGCGTGGGCACATCGCTCGGGCTCGGTCGTTCAGACACGACATCGATCGGTACGTGGTGAAGAACGCTGCCGAGATCGCTGTGCGGGAGGGGCTGACGCGGGCTCGGGTGAGCCAGCTGTTCCGGCTGCTGAAGCTGGCGCCCGAGGTGCTGGCCGACCTGGAGGACGAGGACGGCGTCGGGCCGGTGCCGCGGGAGGTGGAGCTGCGGAAGCTGGCGGGGGTGAAATCGCCGGAGCGACAGCTCGCGCAGTATCGGCGGCTGTGTGGGGCCGAGGCTGCGGGTCGAGGGCCTGGGCGCGGGGCGACCCGTGGGCGCCCTCCGCAGAAGGGGCTGCAGCATCTGTTCGAGCGGGCGCGGCGGTACCACGCGGCGATGGAGGCCGGGGAGTTTGGGTCGTTGGAGGAGCTCGGGCGGGCGGAGGGGGTCACCGGGGGACGGATCCGACAGATCATGCTGCTGCTCCAGCTCGAGCCTGAGATCATCGCGGCGGTGGATGTGCCCGCGGATGAGGTGCCCAGGGGTGTCACTGACCGTCGGCTGCGGGATGTGGCCAAGCTGCGAGGGCGTGACGAACAGCTCGCGGCGTGGGAGCGGCGCCTCCAAGCCGCCCTTTCGGAGGGCGCCCCCCTCTCCCTTGACAGCAGGAACACTGCTTGAGAAGACGAAGTAAGCCTGGGATGAGAATGAACAACACCTCCGTCGATAGCTTCCTCGCCAAGGGCTGCGGCCGCTGCGACTGCTTCCAGACGCCAGAGTGCAAGGTCCACACCTGGAAGGGCGCCCTGATCGCGCTCCGCGACATCCTGCGGTCCTCAGACCTCACCGAGGAGATGAAGTGGGGATTTCCCTGCTACACCCTGGACGGCAAGAACGTCGTGATGCTCGCGGCCTTCACTGACTCGTGCGCCGTGAGCTTTTTCAAAGGGATCCTGTTGACGGATCCGAGCGGGATTCTCGAACGCCCAGGCCCGAACACACACGCCGGCCGGCTGCTCCGTTTCACCTCAGTCGACCAGGTAGTCGCGCGACGGGAGCTTGTCGTAGGGCTCGTCCGGGAGGCAACAACGCTCCAACGGTCCGGTGCCGAGGTCCCCGGCCGGGACGACGAGGCCCTTCCTGCGGAGCTCCAGGAGGTACTCGACGGCGATCCGTCCGTGCAAGCTGCCTTCGATGCCCTCACTCCAGGTCGCAAGCGAAGCTACATCTTCCACGTCTCCCGGGCCAAGCAGAGCACGACTCGTGCAGCTCGAGTCGAGCGCTCCATCCCTAAGATCCTGGCCGGCAAAGGCTTCAACGAACGCTGAATCACAAGCGCGTCCCATTCGCTTTAGGCACGCTCATGCGAAGCGGCGGTGCCCCATCACGGATCGAGAACGAGCAGCTCCGAGCTTCTGCTGAACGCCGTCCGGCCCACAGTGGCGGTGATCGGCGTGGGTGCGGGCTGGCCGGAAGCGGGTCCGAGACGAGGCTGCTCAGGCGTGACAAGGGTAACGAAACGCGCCTCGGAGCCAGCGTAGACTCGGAGGGGCGCGCCCGCTGCTTGGTCGCTCCCACTCAGCCAGCCGAGGGTGCGATCGTCTTGGCAGTTGTGGGGCATATTTCGGTCGAAAAGGCCTATAATGGCGGAGAATGAAGCCAGAAAAAGACGCGCCTCACGAGCCGTGTGGTCCAAAAAGCCGCCGATACTCCCACCTACACCCGGACACCGTGGTTCGCATGGGTGACAACGGACTGATTGGGGTCTTCGCAACGCGCCCGATCGGGCGAAACGAACTTGTCGTCCATTGGGGGGGAGAGTTGGTAGACGACGACCAGCTGCGAGCGCTTCCCGCCAACAGGCGACTGTTCTTCGTCCAGGTCGATCACAGACTTCACCTCGGCCCTCCCGAGACGGGCCCCGACGACGGCGAGTACTTCAACCACTCTTGCGACCCTAACTGCGGCTTCGACGGTCGATACCGCCTCGTAGCAATGCGGGACATCGCACGGGACGAGCAGCTGACTTTCGACTACGCGATGGCAGAGATGGTCGACCAGCCCTTCGAATGCGCCTGCGGCAGCCCTCGCTGCCGACTTCGGCTGCGGGCCGACGACTCCATGGGTCCCGATCTGAGGCGGCGCTACGCTGGGTACTACAGCTCCTGGATCGAGGAAACACTCGCTTCGTCCTCCTGAAATGAGATGATTCCTGGCCGAGGCCTGGGCAATGACGCAGTTCGAGGTGGTCGATGCCCTCTGACCGAAATAGACGCGGCCGCCCACTATCGTAGGGGGTCGCATGGACCGCGACTTCGATCCCGACGGACCCGGTACCGGCGGTCTCTTCGGCTTACCCCACAACTCGAATGCGCGCGTCGTCGTGCTCCCCGTGCCGGTCGAATCAACGACCAGCTCGGCGGGCGGGACGTCCGGCGCCCCTGCAGCCGTCCTGTCGGCCTCTTGGCAGGTCGACCTCTGTGATTCCGAGACCGGTCATCCGTACCTTGCGGGCATCGCGATGCACGAGAGCCCAGCCTGGGTTGCCGAAGAAGACCGTCGTGCCCATGCCCTGGTCGACGCCGCTCGCAACGGGGACGCCGTGGCGCTCGCGACGATCAACGCCTTCGGGGCCCGTGTTGCCGAGTACGTGGAGGGCTGGACCGCCGATGTCCTCAACCAAAGCCAGATTCCTGCGATCCTCGGCGGCGATCACAGCGCCCCCCTCGGCGCCTTCCGAGCTGCTGTCGCGGCGCACCCTGGTCTCGGCATCCTCCACATCGACGCTCACGCAGACCTCCGCGATGCCTATGAGGGATTTCAGTACAGCCACGCTTCGATCTTTTTCAACGCACTGAAGCTCAACGGGCTGGCGGACGTGGTTCAGGTCGGCATCCGCGACTTCGGTACACGGGAGCTGGCGCTCGCCACCGCCGAACCTCGGGTCCACCAGTGGACCGACCTCGCCATCGCGTCACACCTCGACGAGGGGGGGCGCTTCGCTGACCTCTGCGAGCGCATCGTGGCGCCGCTGCCAAACAAGGTGTGGGTGTCTTTCGATATCGACGGCCTCGATCATTCCTTGTGTCCGGGGACCGGCACCCCCGTCCCAGGGGGACTGACGTGGCGCGAGGCGATGACTCTGTTGCGCATCCTCGGCCGCTCTGGCCGCACCATCGTGGGCTTCGACTTGTGCGAGGTCGGGATTGGTGACTGGGACGCCAACGTCGGCGCCCGAGTGCTCTACAAGCTTGCGGGCTGGGCCATCGCCAGCCAGCGGGAGGACGCATGAACGTTCGTGACTTCATCGACCATCACTACCTGCACTACAACAGCCGCGCGCTGAAGAACGCCGCACGCGCCTACGAGGCCCACATCCAGGCGGGCGGCAAGATGTTCGTGACGCTGGCAGGCGCGATGAGCACCGCCCAGCTCGGACGTATCCTCTCACGTGCAATCGACGCGGATTTGGTCCACGGCATCTCCTGCACCGGGGCCAACCTCGAGGAGGACGCCTTTCGGCTCCTGGCCGGGTCCGAGTACGAGGAGATCAACGACTGGCGCGGTCTGCGAGCAGAGGACGAGCAGGCGCTGTACGAACGCGGCATGAACCGCGTGACCGACAGCTGCATCCCCGAGACCGTGATGCGGCACATGGAGCGCGAGCTGCTGCACCACTGGAAGGCCTGCTCGGCGTCGGGGGAGAGCCTGTTGCCGAGCGAGATGCTGCTGCGGGTGCTCGACGAGCCGGGGGTCCGCGCCCGTTTCGAGGTCGCGAGCGACAGCTGGCTGCTCGCCTCAAAGCGAAGGGGCATCCCCGTGTTCACCCCAGGGTGGGAAGACTCCACCACCGGCAACATGTTCGCGGCCGCGGCATGGCGCGGCGACATCCCACATCACCGGGCCGTCTGCAGCGGCACCGAGCAGATGGTGCAGCTGATGCGCTGGTACGAGGCGGTCACCGTCGACCGGCCGGAAGGCAGCCCCAGCGTGGGCTTCTTCCAGATCGGCGGGGGTATCGCAGGGGACTTCGCGATCTGTGCCGTGCCTGCGATGATCCAGGACCTCGAGCGCGAAGACATCCCGTTCTGGGGCTACTTCTGCCAGATCAGCGACGCCATCACAAGCTATGGCGGCTACTCGGGCGCACCGCCGAACGAGAAGATCACGTGGGGAAAGCTCACCCCCTCGACCCCGTCCTTCATGATCGAGTCGGACGCCACGATCGTCGCACCGCTCATCTTCGCCTACCTGCTTGGCGACTAGGGAGGTCCCGATGACCTGGACCGTTGTGGATAGCGAGGAGCTCTATGGCGTCCCCTACTGGGGTCGTCATCTGTTCCAGATCAATGACCTGGGCCACCTGGTGGTGACTCCCGCCGGCCCTGGTGCCGGAAACGTCGACCTGCACGAGATCGTCGAGGAGCTCGTCGATCGCGGGATCGAGCTTCCGGTGCTGTTGCGTCTTCCTCAGGTCGCCCGGCGGCGCATCGACCTAATCAATGGCGTGTTCCACAACGCCATCACCGAGCATGCGTACACCGGCCACTACCGCGGCGTGTATCCGATCAAGGTCAACCAGCAGCGCCAGCTCGTCGAAGACATCCTCGCCGCCGGCCGCCCACACCACGTTGGACTTGAGGCGGGCTCCAAGCCCGAATTGCTCGTCGCGATGGCGATGGTCGACGACCCGCACGCCCTGATCATCTGCAACGGCTACAAAGACCGCCGCTACGTCGAGACCGCACTCATCGCCCAGCGCCTGGGCCGGGAAGTCGTACTCGTCATCGAGAAACCCTCCGAGCTCGACCTCATCCTCGCCGCAGCGACCGAGCTCGGCGTGCGCCCGCGGATCGGCGTCCGTGCCAAGCTTTCTCGACCAGGCAAGGGTCGGTGGCAGACGAGCAGTGGCGACCGGGCCAAGTTCGGACTCTCGGCCATGGCTATCGTCGAGCTCGTCGAGCGACTTCGCACCGCGGAAGCCCTGGACTGCCTGAAGCTGCTGCACTTCCACATCGGAAGCCAGGTCACCTCGATCCAGACGTTCAAGCGAGCCCTGCGCGAGGCCACGCGCCTGTACGTCGAGCTCGTCCGCATGGGCGCCCCCTTGGGCATGATCGACGTCGGCGGTGGCCTGGGCGTCGACTACGACGGCAGCCAGACCACCTTCGACAGCAGCCGGAACTACACGGAGTCCGAGTACGCCAACGACATTGTCTCCCACATCGGAGAGGCGTGCCGCAGCGCTGGCGTCCCTCACCCCGACATCGTCACCGAGTCAGGACGGGCCACGGTGGCGCACTGTTCTGTACTGCTCTTCGACATCCTCGGCGTGGAATCCATGCCGGTGGACGGTCCACCAGAGCCCCCACGCGACGACGAGTCGGATCTGCTCGTGGAGCTCCGAGACGTCTATGGCCGCACGACCCGTAAGTCATACCAGGAGGCCTTTCACGACGCGGTAGACGTGCGCGGCCGCTCCCGCGCGGCGTTCGAGCTGGGGGTGCTAGGCCTCGAGGAGCTGGCCCGCGTCGACCGCCTCTTCTGGCTGGTGTGTGGTCGGCTGCGGAAGATTGTGAAGGAGCTGTCCTACGTACCCGACGAACTCGACGACCTCGAGCCCAACCTCGCCGACACCTACTACGCGAACTTCAGTGTCTTCCAGTCGGCCCCGGACGCCTGGGCCATCGACCAACTGTTCCCCGTGGTCCCGGTGCACCGACTGGCCGAGGAGCCCGTGCGGCGCGGCATCCTCGCAGACATGACCTGCGACTCTGACGGCAAGCTCTCGCGTTTCGTAGACCGCCGCGACATCAAGTCCACCCTCGAGCTGCACCCGCTCCGAGAGGGCGAGCGATACGTGCTCGCCATGGCGCTGGTCGGCGCGTACCAGGAGATCCTGGGCGACATGCACAATCTCTTCGGGGACACCCACGCCGTCCACCTGAGCGTGGACGAAACCGGACAGTGGCGCTTCGACCAGGTCATCGAAGGTGACACCGTCGACGAAGTCACCAGCTACGTCCAGTACGAGCGAAAAGACCTCATCGATCGCGTGCGCCGCGCGACCGAAGACAGCATCCGCGCCAAGTCCATCAGCCGCCGAGAAGCCGCCAAAATCCTAACCTTCTACCGCGAAGGTCTGGACGGCTACACGTACCTGGGCCACTGATCGACGAACAGTCAGATGAGACACCCCCTCGGTCGCACCGCCAATCCGGATGGTCTCGCCCTCACCGGACTCTCACGCCGTGGATGTCTGGGCAAGGAATGACCGTATAAGGGAGTCGGCGAAGTCCACCCCCTCGAAGCGTCCCGCGTCGGTAAGGCCGCCCGGACTGAAGGTATTGATCTCCACCACCCGCCCTCCCACAACGTCCAGCCCGACGTGCCACAGGCCCATTCTGCGGAGCGCCGGGCCAACCAAGTCGCAGACATGAGCCAGCTCCGCCGTCCACTCCGCACGAACAGCACTGCCGCCGAGAGCGACGTTGCTGCGGAAGTCCCCCGGTGGGGGAATCCTGCGAACCATCGCACGGCGGCCCCCAACCTCCAGGACATGACCGTCCACCATGTGCACTCGTACATCACCCTCATGCGCTCGCTCGATCCACTCTTGCAGCACAACGCCCCCTGTCGCATCGGTGAGATCCGCAGGCATGGACGCCCTCGGGTCGAAACAAACGACCCCACGCCCCTGGGTGCCGAGCAGGGGCTTTCCGACGACGACTCCGTCGCGCCCTCGTGCCCATCGCTGTGCGGCCACAGGATCGACGGCGACGAAGGACTCGGGACGAGCCGCTGCGGGAAGGCCCATCAACGACAGCTTGCTCCCAGACCGCCACAGCGAGATTGGCCTGTTGAGAACCCGGGCGCTAGAGTCCTCGGCAAGCGCCAACGCCTCGAGCGCGACCTGTACATCGCGCTGAGCCGTGGCCCGGCCCGGATTGAGTCGAGTCCAGATCCGGGCGCCATCCATGCCGAAGCGCATTCTGCTGCCGAGACCGCTGGACCGCATGGTGACGGCATTTGCCGTGACCGCTCCGCTCGGCTCGACGCACAGATCACGAACGCCGGCAACTCCAACCTGCATGCCGAGGGCAGCAGTTTGGCGCGCGAGCTGCCACGTGGACTGGACTGGTTTGAAGGACGCGAGGTCGTTCACCAGGAATAGGACCCGGTCGGTCACGGCGCCCCCACAACGCCGAGATGAAGGATCCGGGCGCCCGATGCCGCCACTGGGTCCATCGAGCGCCCAATCACGATCCCGTCCGACGGGGCCATGTATGTGCGCAGGGGTTGGCCGAACGGGTCGACAAGCCGCGCGATTTCCTGCCCCTTGGAGACCCGCTCTACCATCTGTGGGAGCACCTCGAGCAGGCCACCGTCGTCGGTGTACAGCCATCGTGACGACCGGCAGATGACAGGAGGCGCACCCTCAGCGGCGGCCTTGCGCCTGATCACTCCATGCTCGGCCAAAACCGACCGCAGCCCGATCACCGTCTTCCGGACAACCTCCCGCTGAAGGCGCGACGGGTTGCCGACCTCGACGGTGATCGCTGGAATCCCGAGCTCCGCGGCCGCGCCCCGCAGAGTGCCGTCCGACGGCGGGTTGTGCAGCACAATATGCGGTCGCTGGAGCATCGCCGTGCGCGCGGTCCGTGGGTTGGTCAGATCTGCGCGAACATAGAGGCAATTCGCGCGGCCCCGGCTCGCCGTATGCAGGTCGACCAGCACGTCGAAGTGTCGAATCGCGCGGTCCATCAGACGGTATGCATACACGTCGCCGATGGGTCCCTCGGGCGCCCCCGGGAACTTGTGGTTCAGATCGACACCCTCGAGCATTCGTCGCTGGTGCAGCCGGAATGCCGGGACGTTGATCACCGGAATGCCGACGACCGTTCCATGCACCCGTGACGGGTCCAACCTCGCGAACAGTGAGTGGATCACAGGGATGCCATTGACTTCGTCACCGTGGACGGCCGCGGTCAGCCCGACGGTGGGACCGGGGTGGGCACCGCGAACAGCCAATACCGGCACCTTGATCGCAAATCCGAGGGAGTCATCGGCGATTCGCAACCACAGGTGCGTGCGCGTGCCCGGCGGGAGGGCATCCAGCTCGATGCGGTCGACCACGGCGATCATACGGTCACCTCCTGCACGAGAGCCTGGTCCGGGTTCAGTGAGGCGAACAACTTGCGCCGGAACCGGCCCTTGGCGTTGACCAGACGTTGGGCCATCGCGTCGATGGCGTGTACCGCCATCACAGTCTGCAGATAGCCCTCAACGAGATCATCGAGGCCAAGCCCAAGCCTGTTGAAGTCGCGCTCGTCCATCAGCATCAGTCGCTCGGGCTCGGTGGTGAACTGGCCATCTCCCAACGACTTGGACAGGTTTGTGCCCAGCATCGGCCACGAAGCGCTCCCCTCCTCGAGCGTCGTTGCCAGCGGTTCGGGGGCCCGGCGCGCATACAGGGCCACCGGGTAGAAGCCGGTCGGCCCGGCGGCGACCATCATCCGCAGATCGGCTACGTAGATACGTCCCGCCCGGTCTGGCACCGTACCGACGTGGTAGAGCCGACCCGATCGGGTCGTGCTCGTCCATTGGAGATTCCCGACGAGACCCTGCACGATGAACCGGTCGTAGGGATGCTCCAAAGCCATGAAGTCGTCGAGCTCAGTCTTCGACGTGATGGTCCACACGCCCTGACCGGCGTTGCTGTACGGATTCTTCACCACGGCGACCCCACCCATCCGTTCGACCCACATGGGCACTTCCGGCAGGGTTACGTCCCAGATGGTCTCCGGGGTGCGCACTCGCAGTCCGGATTCCTTGTGGGCTGCGTTGAACAGGTCGTAGGCCTTGGCAGCCAGCGCCTTGTTCCGTCCGCCCGCGAGGCAGCCGATCACCGGATTGAGCACCGCGGTCCGGCACAAAGGAGGGATTCGGGTCCATGGCTGCTGGGTGACGTAACGGAAGGCGCCACGCAGTGGGACCTCCTCTTGGCCATCCCGCGCGATCAGGACGCCGTTTCGGTGCGTCAGATCGGTGCCCGACCGGGGCGCGTGGATCAGGGCCACCGGTTCACCGGTGAGGTCTGCAAGGACGGCGGCGTAGGCCCCGGTCTCCATCTCGTTCTTGTCCCACAGCACCGCGAGAGCACCCTTGGGCAGCCCACGCCTACGAAGCATCGGCAGGAAGGTGCGCTCGAGCAGGACCTTGTAGCCACCGGCCTCGTCGTGGTCATCGATCAGCGGCATCGACTTCTGGCCCGACGGCGAGCTGTTGGTCTCGATGACCACGTTGAAGCGCGCCCCACGGTCATTCGAGACGTGGAACAGGTCGGCGCCCGCCCAGCGCAAGTGCCGGGTGGGCGTCTTCAGCACGGCGAGCACCGCGTCCCGATCCGCCGCCGGGTTCAGGTGGCAGTAGCGCACAGCAATCCGCTCGTTGGAGAGCTTCAGGAACGCGCGCACAAGAGAATGCAGCCTGGCGTTTGGAACACGGGGATAGAAGTGGTGCTCGGGCTCGTAGCTGCCAGGGCGAACCCAGCGAAATGAGGTCATGAGGACTCCAAGGGGGAGATTCTTTCCAGGAGATCGATTCAGGTCAGGCCAAGCCCAGCGACGCATTGCGCCCGGGCGTGAGTTGGCAAGGGGGCGGATCTACGAAGCGGGACGACGAGTCCAGAGCGGACCCCACAGGTCCCGCATCACTCGTCGAAGGCTCACTCCAACCCATGAGCGCTCGGTCACGGTGTATGCAGGGTCGCCGGGGGGGCTCGAAGCCATGGTGACGACCACCACCGTGGTGTTGTCGTGGCCACCGGCCTCGTTGGCCCGGTCCACCACACGCTGCGGGAGCTCGTTCGGGTCGGAGGCGGCGATCAGCTCGGACAACAGGTGACTGCCGTTCGCCCCACCCCAGCCTCCGTCGGTGCAGAGGACGACGCGGTCCCCGGGGCGCAGCTCTACCCGGGCCGTGTCGACCTCCACCTCGCGCGCGGTGCCGACGGTACGGGTGAGGATGTGCGCCACGCTGACCAGCCGCTCGTCGCTCTCATCCAGGCCGTGGGCCTCCACCATCTCGGCAGCCACGGTGTGGTCCCTGGTCAGACGAGTCGCCGTGTTGCCCCGCACGATGTACAGCCGCGAGTCGCCGACATGGCCGACAGCTGCGTATTTGCCTGCAACCAGTAGCGCAGTGGCAGTACAGCCCATGCCCTTGTGACCGATGGAGCGCGACGCGGTCTCGAAGACGCATGCACAGGCGGCATCGATGGCCTCGCGCAGGACCTGCTCGAGCTGGTCGGCCCCTCGCGACCCTTCACGAACTCGGGCGAGCCGGTGCTCAGCGCTGCGAACGGTTTGCACGATGGCGTCGGAAGCGATTCTGGCAGCAACTTCACCGGCGTTGTGCCCACCCATGCCGTCGCACACCACGTATAGACCGAGAGCATCGTCGGAGTAGAACGTGTCCTCGTTCTGCTCTCGTTTCAGGCCTCGGTCGCTCTGTCCTCGCCCGATGGTCAGCATCGTGACCTCCACACAGGCACGGTTTGCATCGACTGTGCCAAGTCAAAGCAGCGGCGGAGAGAACCCTCGCGAGCCCGATCAATACGGCGGCTACCCAGCGTTTTTCCCAACAGGATCAAGCAGGGCTTTTCCGTTGTGCGGCAGGCACTCGGACTACCCGCACGCCACCGCGCCTGTGCAACGAATCTTTACGCCACACCATCTCGCCCCGGGGCGCTCTGCCTCGGCGGGGCAACCTGCCCCAAGAAAGCGGATTCGAATACCCGGATCGCTGGCACGTGATGTGCACCAGCCAGGAGTGACGCCCATGGCGTCAGGAGGTCCTCATGGATGGTACGACCACGGTCTTCGAACTGATTAATGACTACGGTGCACCCGCGTGGAAGGTACTCGACGACTTCGGCGTCGAGCTCGACGATTGGGACATGCGGCAACCTCTGGACTCGCTGTGCGATGACTATGATCTGGACCTCGTCGAATTGCTGGCCGTGCTGTACGACGTCTGCGAGGACAACGACGACTTCGAGGATGACGACGACCAATACGATGATGACGACGATGACGATGACGATGGCGATGGCGACCGCATCGGTTCGTGGATGGACGAGAGCGATCAGCCGCTGGTCGCAGATCCGAGCCCAACCCGACGGCGACCAGCCCGGGTCCGCTAACCGTTCAGGACTCGTCCCTCGCCCACCTGTCGAGCTTGCGGTAGAGCGTCTTCCTGTCTATTCGCAGCAGCTCGGCGGCCTGCGCACGCCGGCCGCCAACGGCCGCCAACACCTGCAGGATGTAGCGTTTCTCGACCTCGGCGAGCGGGAGCATGGCCGCCGGGTCGTCCAGCGCAGCCAACACAGTCGTCGAAGGTTTCGCTTCGCGTACCTTCCGGGGCAGGTCATTGACCGTCAGGGCATCGAATTCAGCTAGGACCACCGCCCGCTCGATGCAGTTCTGGAGCTCGCGGACATTGCCCGGCCAGTCATAGTCCAGCAGCTTCGCAGCGACCTCCGGCCCCAGGTCGCGCACGTCCTGCCCGAGCTGCTGGGCGAAGTGCTGCACAAACTTCTGCGCGAGAAGGAGCACGTCAGTCCCGCGCTCGCGAAGCGGCGGGATCTCCAGCCGGATCACGTCCAGCCGGTAGAGCAGGTCGCCCCTGAATCTTCCAGCATCCACCGCCCCTTCGAGATCTTGGTGAGTCGCAGCAACGACTCGGACCGCGATGGGCACGTCCCGATCACTCCCGACAGGACGGACCACCCGCTCCTGCAGGACCCGGAGCAGCTTGGCCTGTAGTCCCAGCGGCATGTCGCCGATCTCATCCAGGAAGATCGTACCCCTGTTCGCCTGCACGAACAGGCCCGCGCGGTCGGCGCGCGCATCTGTGAACGCACCCCTGACGTGGCCAAACAGCTCGCTCTCGAGAAGCGTCTCTGGCACGGCCGCGCAGTTGACCGCGACAAATGGTCCATCCCGGCGAGGTCCCGTGCGATGCAGAGCACGCGCGACCAGTTCCTTTCCAGTCCCACTCTCACCGGTGATCAGCACCGAGCTCGCGGTGGTGGAGACGCGGTCGATCATTTGGAACATGCGCCGCATCGGCTCGCTCTCGCCGACAAGATCGTCGTAGGCCGTGGTGGACCTCGCCCGTCGGCGCAGCCGTCGCACCTCCAGCCGCAGCGCGCGGTGGTCCAATGCTCGGTTGAGGGCAAGGCGCGCGAGCTGAAGGTCGAGCGGCTTGGTGAGGAAGTCCCAAGCGCCCGCACGCAGGGCTTCGACGGCGAGATCCAGGCTCCCGAAAGCAGTCATGACGACCGTCGGAATGAACGGATGCGACCGGCGGATCTCGACGCAGAGGTCCATTCCCGACTCGCCGTCCAGGTGGATGTCGGTGAGTACAACGTCGACCGACGAGCTGGCGAGGATCTCCCGAGCCCGGTCGAGCCCAGCCGCGACCAGGACGGTGAATCCCACCTGTGGCAGCGCCTCGGCGAGCAAACCGCGGAGCGCCTCATCGTCTTCCACTACCAATACGGTGTTGTCGCGAGGTTCTTTCATCGGATTGGGGAACCGCTCCTTGTTGGACACAGGCATGGCACGACGTTCGCAGTGTACGCATGTTGAGGTGCATCATGCCCAGGCCGCGCGCCTATGTCGCTGACGACGACCCTGATACTCGACACGTGCTGCTTCAGGTACTCCGCGCCCTCGGCTACGACCCGAGCGCGTTCGAAGACGGGCTCGACCTGGCCCGCGCCGTCGGGTTGACACCGCCAGCTGTCGTCGTGCTCGACCAACACATGCTCCACTGGGACGGCACCGACGCGGTGGGCCACATCCGGATGCATGGGGAGGACTGCCCCGCTGTGTTCGTGACCGCCTTCCCGGATGGAGCGCTGCGCCGCCGAGCCGCCGACCTCGGCAGATGCGAAGTGCTGGCCAAGCCAGTGGACGTAGGCGCGCTGCAGAAGAGTATCGAGCGGCTGATCCGGGGTTGATGCAGGGTTCGGGTTCGCTACCATCTACTCATGGCCGACTCCATCCCAACGCTACGCGCGTCTTCCCGCTCTCGCCGCGACTTCGGACTGCTGCGCTCCTTGCTGCTCGTATTCCCGGACGCTCAGGAAGCCGAGGCCATCCGGACCGCGTTCCACGATGCTGCTCCTGACAGCCAGATCCACACCGCGACCGACTTGGCGACCGCCGCGGCGATCTTGCGTAGTGAGCCTGTGTCTGTGGTCGTGGGCGCCGCGCAGGTTGGTGACCACCGCCTCACGGAGGTTCTGACGGATGACGGGTCGGACTTCCCGGTTGTCGTCGTCGTGGATGAAGGAGATGAGCAGCGTGCAATGGCGGCCCAGGCGGCTGGTGCGCTGGACTGGGTGGCGCGCAGCGACTCGCTGGCCGAGGCGCTACCGCACATCGCTCTCGGGGCCGCTCGCGAGTGGCGAGAGTTCGGTCTGCGTCGGGCGGCCGAGGAGCAATTGCGCCACGCAGATCGTCTGGCCCTGGTGGGTCGAGTGGCTGCCGGGGTCGTTCACGAAGTCGGTACACCCTTGAATGTGATTCGAATGCGGGCACAGCTGCTGCAGATGGACCCCGCTGGGCTGGAAGAAGCCGTCAGCGTGATTGTCGAGCAGAGCGACCGAATCGCAGAGATGCTCCAGCGCACGCTTGTTCTGGCCCGAAAGCGGTTGGGCGGCCCGCGACCCATCGATCTGCTCGACGTCGCCGTGCGGGCCGAGTCGTTGCTCGCTCCCACGCTTCGCCGGAGTCACGTGACGGCAGAGGTCCGCGGGAGCCCAGCGCCAGTGCTCGGTGATCCGGGTGAGCTACTCCAGGTCGCACTCAACCTACTGACCAACGCAATGGACGCTATGGGTGATGGGGGGTCGATCCACGTCATTGCTTCCGGAACCGAAACGACCGCGACGCTGTCCGTGAGAGACACAGGTGAAGGTGTCGCGCCCGAGCACATCCCACACTTGTTCGCTCCGTTCTTCACCACCAAGGACCCCGGTCGGGGGACGGGTCTGGGACTAGCGGTCTGCGCAGAGATCGCCGCCCGCCACGGCGGTCGAATCACCGTGGAGAGTGTGCCTGGGCAAGGATCGACCTTCAAGCTGGAGCTCCCCCGCAGGTGAACGCTCCTTTCGCTAATGCCAGTGGCTGAAAGTCACCTGCCACCAGCCTCGAGAACCATCGTTGACGGGCAGGCGCAGAACGCGACACACGCGGTCCAGGGTCCGCTCCCAGTCTTCGGGAATCTCGGGGGGCGCGGAATACGCCATCGGCCGCGGTGGTGCCTCTTCAAGAAGGGAGGCTGGGATCGCCAAACCACACCGCATCCAATCCGGCCGGTCAGGGTGAATGTGCCCCCAGACAACGCACTGGATTCCCAGCTTCGACAGCAGGCGCTCGCGAGCATCGTCATAGTTGTCGAACTGCCTGACTTGGGCGAGGTAGTCCGCCTCCCATTCGGGGAAGTCTTGTTCCAGCCTCACATATCGAGCCGCTTGCTCGGGGGTGAGCTCCGTCACGGTCCCAGGCGGATGAAGGCCCATGGCAGCCGCGATCCAGTCCTCCGGCTCTTCGACGTCCCTCCACGCTCGCATTGCATGCGGCTCGGCCGGGCACTGGGCTCCAGCGGTATCGGCGGGCACCCAACAGTGTCCGTAGTAGCGGGTCGTGCTCGTGTGTTTTCCCATCGTGTCCTGATCTCCGCGCGTCTCCGCCAGCTACTCCGACGTTCCCGGCGTCGATGCGATGTCTACCTCGTCGATAGAGGGCAAGCACTCTGGACATGGGGCGTTGCCGGCAGCTTCCGCTGAATCAGGGGAGCGGAAGACCTGCGGGACAGACCCGAGCAGCGTAGTGGACGGGTGAGCTCGGTTCGCTGAGCTTGGCGCAGCCCGGCACGTGATAGTGCGGATCGTCGTCACTGCTGATCCATCCCAGCAACGTCACGACCAGATCTAGCCATAGCAAGGCCTGCAGACTCCGCTCCCTCGTGGCGTAGTTGGTGTCCGCGCCGTGGAGCACGGCGTGCCTGTTCAGGCCATTGATGTCGTCGCCCCACTGGAACACCGCATAGGGCCCATCCCATCCTCGCTGCTACTTCCATCCGATACCCGCCGGCTTGGTCCGTGCCCACCAGGCTCCAACTCACCGCGCGCGGTAGCCAGAGCTTCGACCACGACCGCCATCGTCGAGGAGGACATCAGCCGCCACCATCGCAGACAGAACCCGAGTGGCCGTTCGCTCTGAAACGCCGAGCTCGGGAGCAAGTGCTCCGCGGGTCACGCGACCGTCCCGACGGGCGAGTCTGAGCGCCACCAGCCAGCGAGGGTCGTGCTCCTCGCGCCTGGACAGTTCAACCATGCGATATCGCGTGGCGGGCCCGTTGCCGTCTCGAACAACGCGCCCTTGATCGAGCAGATCGGTCAGCCTCCGACCCAGTGTCGACTTCGACACCCCGAGTTCAGCACGGAGGTCGCCAGCGAGCATCTCGCCGTGCTCACGCAGGACACTCTCCACGGTGGGCTCGTTGGTGGGATCCCCTACGACGACTTGCTGCGGTGATGTGCCAAGCGCTCGCTGCAAGTCGGCAGCCCGCAACGACCTCCCGGACCCGGTGGCCACCGCCCGGTACAGCACCCGCTCGAGCTCTCGGACATTGCCTGGCCAGCTGTGCCCACGCAGCACCTCGATTGTCTCGCCCGATAGCGCCCGCCTCGGCAGGCCATGCTTTTCCCTCGCCTTGACCAGCAGCGCCCTGGCGATCATCACGACGTCGTGCCCACGCTCGCGAAGAGGAGGAACTCGCACCACGCAATAGGCCAGCCGGTTGTAGAGGTCCTCGCGGAATTTTCCCTCCTCGATAAGCTTGGGCAGATCCCGCCAAGTCGCCGCGACGACCCGCACGTCCACCCGGATCTCCCGCGTCTCGCCCAGCCGCCGGATGACGCCTTCCTGCAGCACGCGCAGCACCTTTGCCTGGACCTCGAGGGACATGTCGCCGATCTCGTCGAGGAAGAGCGTCCCGCCGTCGGCGGCCTCGAACGCTCCGGTCCGATGCCCGACTGCACCCGTGAACGCCCCTCGCCGGTGGCCGAACAGCTCCGACTCGACGAGGTGCGATGGCAAGTTCGGACAGCTCACCGCTACGAGCTCACCCTCGCGACCGCTCGCCCGATGGAACTCTCGGGCGACGAGCTCTTTGCCAGTCCCCGTCTCCCCGAGCACCAGCGCGGGCAGGCTGGTCTTCGCGTACCTACGGATCTCACGCAGCATCTGCCGCATCTCCGAGCAGTCACCGATGATGCCGTGCTCCGGGATGCGAACCTTTGGTCCTCTGCTGCCGCGCCTGGGGTTCCTGCTCATCCCGATCTCCGGGACAGCCCCTCGCCGGCGACCGTCCAACCGAGATGGGTAAGTTCTTACCGTCGGCCCTCTTGGACCCGGACACGGACGCCTAAAGACACCTTTTACCGCCACGTATTGCCGACAGGAAAATCGCGTTTTCTCTCCATAGTGGACGGTAAATCTTACCGGCCACTCCACCGACGGAGTCTCGGGGTCCACGCAAGCCTCGTCAGAACGATGGTGATCGGCTGGCGCTCGAGGTGGACCGGGTTGACGCCGAGCTCGAACAGCCCTATTTAAGTGTTTACGCAAATACGGAAAGCCAATGAAGTGCGTCCCGCCAGAGAACAGCCCCATCGACCTCGACATCCTGCGTGAAGACTACGCCTTCACGCCCGACCTCGACGAGCTCGCCGCCGGTCTCGCAGTGTGGTCGCATCCTTCGCGCCTGCGTATCTTCGCGCTGCTCGACCAGGTCGAGCAGATGTGCGTCTGCGACCTGGCGACCGTGCTCGGTCTGTCGGTCTCGGCGGTGTCGCAGAACCTGGCCAAGATGCGGGCGCAACGGTTGGTGCAGTACCGTCGCGACGCCCAGACGCTGTACTACGCCCTCACTGATCACCCGCTGAACGCCGTGCTGCGCCAGGCCGTTCGGGACGCTCGCGATGCGGCCGGCGAGTAGTCTCCTGCTCCTCGGAGCATGTACTGCGGGGACCCCCATTGAGACCGGGGAGCCGGACACCTCCGCCGGCGCCGCCCGTTTCGAAGTCTCCGGTCAGGTCGTCGACCTCGTTGGGGATCCTGTCGTGGACGTATTCGTCACCGTCTCCACGGAGTTCTGCATCCCGGACCGCACGGACGCCCAAGGCGGCTTCACGGTGGGCGAGGTCGATCCCGGGGACAAGCGGCTGATCACCTATGGCGAGACCGCCGCCAACGGACTGTTCGCCTCGGTGGCGGTCGCATTCTCAGCCGATGTGGCCACCACGTTCGACCAGCCCATCCCAGCGCCCGCTCTGGAGGAGCGCTGGCCCATCGACCCCGGCGCCGCGACCGAACAGCAGGTCACCACGTCCCACGGCCTGGATCTGTCCATCCCTGCTGGAAGCCTGACCGTCGCGGCCTTCGCCCCAGACGAGGTCCAGGTGGCCCGGGTGCCCGTGGCACAAGCGCCGCCCTTCGTCCCCGATGGCGTGACGTTGGTGGACCTGTTCGCCCTACACCCCATCCAGTCCACCTTCGATCCACCGGCGCCGGTCGCCTTCCCGGGCGACACCGGGCTCTTCCCCGGCACCGCCATCACGTTTCACAGCCTCGACTACGAGCTCGGACTCCTCGTCCCCGTCGCCACCGGCACGGTGGACGCCGACGGGAGACCGGTGACCGATGCCGGCGAGGGGCTCCCCGAGCTCACCTGGGTCGGGATCTCCACGGAGTGACCATGCGTTCCATCCTTCCCATCGCGCTGCTCGCCGCGTGCACGCCCGGCGCCGAGCCGACCGACACCGCCGCCCAGATCGCCTGCGGTCCGAGCACAGAGCGTGGTCTCGAGGTCGGTGACTGCGCCCCTGACTTCACGCTCCCTGACCGAGCGGGCACCGCTTTCACCCTGTCTGCCCAGCGCGGGAAGGTCGCCTTGGTGGACATCTCGGCCCTGTGGTGAACCAGCTGCCAGTCCCTGGTCCAGGGACTCGAGGGGCTCTACCAGGAGCACAGCAACGCGGGATTCGTGCCGATCAGCGTCGTGATCCAGGACGGGGTCGGCGCCACGCCCAACGTGGAGGACGCGGAGCTATGGGCGAGCGAGCTGGGGCTGACCTACCCGGTGCTGGCCGATGTAGACGGGGAGTTCTTCCCGGTCTGGGACCCCGACGTGGTGTTGCCCATGGCCTACATCATCGACGCAGACGGCGTGGTGGCCTGGGCCGAGGCCGGAGGCAGCGGTGGCCTCGCCGAGATGGAGGAAGAGGTCCTCGCCCTGCTCCCAGAGGGCTGACATGAGCGGGGTGCCAGACGGACCGTCGGTGGGTGTTATTTAGTGTTTGCACGAATACTGAAACACCCATAAGAGATCGACGTCTACAGGAGCACACGCCGCTCCCGGAGCTCCGCATGAAGCAAGACATCGCCCGCAACTTCAGTCTCACCGGCTCGGTCGCAGCCGCACTCGCCGCCTCGGCCTGTTGCGTCGGGCCGCTGGTGTTCGCGCTTCTCGGGATTGGAGGCGCGGGCTTTCTCGTGGCTCTCGAGCCCTACCGGCCCATGTTCACCGTGGTCACGCTCGGGCTGCTCGGGGTCGGCTACTACCTCACCTACCGCACGCCTGGCGCCGTGACTGCGGGCTCGACAGAGACCGTGGGCGACGACTGCGGCTGCGAGATGCCGAAGACCAACCGCGCCGGCAAGCGCATGCTCTGGGCGGCCACCGGCCTGGTCGCGGTCGCGCTGATGTTCCCGTACCTCACCCCCTACCTGTTCTGACCAGGAGGCTCGCATGAAGAAGTTCACCCTTCCCGCTCTGGTCCTGGGGGCCCTGTACGTCGCCTCCCTGGGTTGTGGCTGCGGCGCCCCTGAACCCTCCGCTGAGGTCCTTGCCGCGGCGACGCAGTCTGCGACTTTCAAGGTCGAGGGAATGACCTGCGCCTCCTGTTCGGTGACTGTGCGCACCGCAGTCAGCAAGCTGGATGGGATCGGCAGCGTCGACGTGGACGTGGCCGCAGGCACCACCACCGTGGCCTTCGACCCCAACAAGACCACGGCGGACGCCATCGCCGAAGCGATCACGCACTCCGGCTACAGCGCCACCGTCGACACCGAGGGAGCCTGAGATGGACTGCTGCGAACCCACCGCTTGTGAAGTCACCGTCGCCGTGGATTGCCCCCGGTGCGCCCAGCGCGGCCGGAAGGTCGGCGAGGCCACCCTGGATGCGCTGCTGGTCGAGCCCACTGCTCGGACGGCCGGGACTTGGCGGTTCTGCCGCACAAGCGACTGTCCGGTGGCGTACTTCCACGAGGGCGGGGCCCAGCTCGAGGCCGACGCCGTTCGCCCCAGGATCGGGCAGAAAGAGCACAGCGCCGACCGGCCGATCTGCTACTGCTTCGGCCACAGCGCAGCGGATCTGGTCGAGCGTCCGGGAATCCAGGACGAAATCAAGGCGGCATGCAAGCGCGGCGAGGACAGGTGCCCCCAGACAAACCCGCAAGGGAGCTGCTGCCTCGGCAACGTGGCGGCAGTGCTGCGCGAGAACGTCGCGAAGGTGTCCGCATGATCGCGATGTTCCTCTGGCTGGTCGCTTGTTCGCCCCAGGACACCGCCGCTCCCGCCGCAGACCCGACCACGCAAGACACCGCCGAAATGACCACCGCAACGGACACGCCGGATACCGACACCACACCGGCCACCGCGATGGTCCAGGGAGTGGTGGTCGGACCGGACGGCCTGCCACGCGAGGGCGTCACGGTCACGCTCTGCCACGGTATGTGTCGCTTCGCGGACACCGACGCAAGCGGTGCCTTCCGGTGGGACGAGGTCGCCGCCCAAACCTACGCCTTGCACTTCACCACTTTTAGCGACGGTGGGCTCGCGGACGTGCTCCTGGCGATCGACGTCGCCGACGACGAGCAGCTCACCCTCGCCGAGCCGGTGCCGCTCGCGACGTTGGGCGGCGCCACCCCGGTGTCCACCAATACGGAGGTCGAGGTTGCCGCAGGCGTCTTCCTCACAGTCGATCCCGGATCTGTGGACCTCCCACCGTTCGGACCGGAAACCCTGATCGTCGCGGGGGCCGTCCCCGCTGCCCACCCGCCTGGGCTCCCAGACGGGGAGATCCTGGAGGTCGTCTACGTCGACCCCTTCGATGCCACCGCAGAACCAGGGCTTCCGCTCCGCATCGAGAATCGGTGGGGCCTCGCGCCCGGTGAGACGGTGGACGTCTGGGCGTCCAGCTACGCCGACTACGCCTGGATCGACGGCGGCACCCTGACCGTCCAGCCAGACAGCATCGAGCTCACCGGTGGAGCGCTGCCCGTGCTCTCGACATTCGTACTCATTCGCAGGCCGTGAACACATGATCGAGGTCCCTTTTCTGATCCTCGGCGGCGGGGCCGCTGCGTTCTCGGCCGCTACCCAGGCCAACGACCTCGGCGTGCGCACCGTGATGATCAACGCAGGGCTGCCGATCGGCGGTACGTGCGTGAATGTCGGCTGTGTGCCGAGCAAGCACCTGCTCGAGTCGGCAGCAGGAGTGCACGCGGCTCGGGCCCCGCGCACGCCGGGACTCCAGGTCGGTGACGTCCACCTCGACTACGCGGTCACGAAGGCCGCACGGGATGAGCTCGTCGAGCGGCTACGCGGCAACAACTACCGCGACGTGCTCGACGCACTGGACCACGTCTCGCTGGTGGAAGGACGGGGACGCTTCGTCGATCCGAACACCATCGAGGTCGGGGACAGCCGCTATCGGGCCGAACGGATCCTCGTCGCGGTCGGGTCGCGGGCCCGTGAGCTCGGGATCGAGGGGCAGGACCTGCCCGGTGTCGTCGACCACATCGGCGCGTTGGAGCTCACAGAAGTGCCAGAGCGCCTCGTGGTGCTCGGCGCCGGGCCTCAGGGGCTGGAGTGGGCCCAGGCGTTCCGCCGCCTCGGGAGCGAGGTGACGGTGCTGATGTCCCGTGGACAGGTGATGAGACCCGTCGACCGCGATGTGGCCACACAGGTGCAGATGGCCTTGGAAGCCGAGGGCGTCCGCTTCCACCTGCACGCCCGTGCGTCGCGCATCACCCGAGACTCGGACGGACTGAGGGTCTGGTGGAGCGCAGACGACACCGAGCTTAGCGCCCCGGCGTCCCACGTGCTGCGGGCCGTTGGCGTGCACGGCAACGCCGACCGCATCGACATCGAACATGCCGGCCTGACCGCCGAGGATGGCTTTCTCCACACCGATGACGGCATGCGCACGGGCGTGCCGCACATCTTCGCGGCGGGCGATGTCATCGGACATCACATGCTGGAGCACGCCGCGGGCAAGGAGGGCAAGATCGCGGCTGCGAACGCGCTGTCCGACGCCGAGCTCCGGGTGGAGTACGCGTCGATGCCCGCGGTGGTCTATACCGACCCTGAGGTGGCCTGGGTGGGTCCGACCGAGCGCGACTACATGCGCGAGCACGGCGTGTGCAAGTGTCGACACGTCCTCCTGGAGCGCGTCCCTCGCGCGATGGCGACCGGCCGCACGGCGGGAATCGCCCGCCTGACCATCGACCACCGCACCGAGGTCGTCGTCGGAGCCCAGCTCGTCGGTCCCCACGCCGGAGACGCCATCCACGAGATGGTGGTCGCGATCCGTGCTGGCGTCCACATCGATGAGCTCATCGACACGGTCCACGCTTTCCCGACCTACTCAGAGGCGTTCAAGATCGCGGCGCTGGCGTTCCGGCGGGACATTTCGGTGATGGCCTGCTGCATCGGATGAGCGCCTCTACTCTCTAACTTTCGTCATTGCTAAGATACTGAATCACTTGGAGCGACCATGCGCACAATACCCCTCGCCCTGCTCCTCGCGGCGTGCGCCTCCCAGGCCTCACCACCTGCGGACGAACCCCAGGCGGCCCCACCCGTTGCGGAGCCCGAAGGTGCCGTCCGATTCTCGTTCGCGGTCAATGGGCTCGAGCACGGCAACGGCGCCTTGTGAATGGGTTGACCCAACGGGATCCAGCGGTCGCTGGAGAAGCAAGACAAGGTCGACACGGTGGTCTTCGACGTGCCCACCAAGCGGTTCACGGTGACCCTGAAGCACGGCGCGCTGATGCCCAGGCACGAGGTCGAGGCGGTCATGGCCGCCCACAACGAGGCGACGAGCGAGCAGTTCGAGGTGGTCTGGGATGTCGCCAGTGCGACGCCCACCGCCGAGGCCAAGGTTGTTCCCTTTCGCCTGACCACGGTGGATGGTGAAGCCTACGACTTCGGCTCTGTGCTCGGACAGCGACCAGCGGTGGTCAGCTTCTGGGCGAGCTGGTGTGCCCCGTGTGTGGTCGAAGCCCCGCACCTGCAGGTGCTCCACGCCGAGCTCGGTGACAAGATCGAGGTGGTCGGCGTCAGCATCGATGAGCCCTCGAAGCGTGGCAAGCTCAAGGCCCTGGTCAAGCGGCTCGGGCTGTCCTACCCCGTACCTCTGGACGCCGACGGCGCAATCTATGCGCAGTTCAACCCCGGCGGCTCCATCCCGTACACGCTCGTGGTGAATGCCGCGGGGGACGTCACCTACGTTGCGACGAACTTCGAGGAGGGCGACGAGGTGAAGTTGCGAGCTGCCGTCGAGGCGATCGTCTCGGGGCCGTGACAACCATGGAATCCACACTGGATTCGTGTTTGGGCGCTGGCCCGGCACATGGACATCGCATCGTGTGCTCGAACAGGGCCTGGTACGTCTACCTGAACACGTCGCCCACGTAGGTGCTCTTGCCAGACGATGGCCATGCGTCCGGAGCAGTGAAACCCCGAACAGATCAGGGTGCCGACTTCGGCGCACGAGGTCGCCGACATGGCACGAACATCATCACCGAAGAAGTACACCT
>Ga0316208_1000710_pt1 | contig 37185 bp, 29 predicted proteins | sample 3monopyrite_MG_FD_204944 | JGI IMG/M metagenome (GOLD analysis project Ga0316208, IMG submission 204944) | Microbial mat bacterial communities from mineral coupon in-situ incubated in ocean water Damariscotta River, Maine, United States -... | ecosystem: Environmental > Aquatic > Marine >...
CATCCCCAACCTTGTTTTGGTAATTCGTTCTACAAATAATAGCTTTTTTCTGTAAAATAAACTAAATTGAAGCTCTAAAATGCTGTTTATGAACTACATTAAAGGCTACAAGGCTACAAGGCTACAAGGCTACAAGGCTACAAATTTCTGAAAAAGCGGAACACACTTAACCCCTTTGGGGTACTTTTTTCAACTATTTTATGTTTACATTCGTCTAAGATATTAGACACATAAACTCGACCGGCCAAAAGCGACATTTTGGAAGAAATTAATTTAATTTAAAAAATTCTTATTAAAGTAATATATCTGTTTTTTAATAAAATGCGTTTCATATTAGTCATATCAATAATTTGTTTCTCTTTTTTGAGTTATGCTCAAAATGAGTTTTATTCATGCTCTGAGTCTGGAGAGCTGATTCTTTCGAATTCGGAAGAATGTTCAATAAATTCTTTAGGCTATTATACATTGTTTTCTGACATTGCAGTAACACCGAATGGAACGTTATATGGTGTAAGTGATTACATCTATAAAATCGATACTAATACACAGACTGAATTGGCTATCGGTTTACCATTTGAACAAAATGCTCCTGCAGGATTAGTTGCAATAGATGATGACAACCTTCTTTTTGATATTGATGATTCTCTTTTTACCTACTCTATAAGCGCTGATACTAGGTTATTCTTGGGAGTGATTGGTTATTATTGCAATGGTGACTTTGCGTTTTTTGGAGAAAGTCTTTATATGATTTCTGCATCAAATGATCTTATAAAAATTGAAGTCAATATTGATCTGGGCTATATTCAGGCAGTAGAAAATATAGGACAGATAAGTACTCCAGGGCTTTCATATTCACTTTTCACTGCTTATGATTCTTGTGATTCACAAGGAATTAACCTTTATTTGCTAGATTCTTATAATCTATATCAAATTGATTCTTTTGACGCTAGCGCAACCTTAATCTGTAACATTGGATTAGGTCAATCTTCAGCTGGAGCCGCATCATTAAATAGCTTTATAGAAATTGATGAGTTTGATAATATTCCAAATGTATTTACTCCCAACGGTGACATGATTAATGATACCTTCTATGTTGAGCAAAATGATGCACTTGTATCATTTTTAATCTTTAATCGTTGGGGAAATAAATTGTACGAATGGGAATCTGGTGAAGTTCGTTGGAGCGGAGTTAATGATAGTGGTAAAACAGTCGAAGAAGGCGTTTATTTCTATTCTATGAATTATAAAGGATGTGGAGAGATTTTAAACAAAACAGGTCATATTACTTTGATAAGATAGCAAAGTAATAATTATGAACAAATATGTAATAATTTCGTTGTGCATCTGTTTGCACAATATGTCTTTTTCTCAAACAAATTGGAGAAAAGGAGGCAATAACGCGACTGGGATTGGAGGCCCAGTAATCGGCACGAATGCTACCTGGAATGCTCCTCTAAATTTTGTCACCAACGGCATACAACGAATGTCAATCAGATCAGGTTTCGGACCTCTATCTGGCTATATTGGAATAGGGAACAACTTTAGCAACCCTCAATCACCTTTACATGTGCAAGGGAGTGGTAATTTTTCTAATTTAGGCTGGACACGAGGCATAACCTTATCAAACTTTGGTGCATTGGCATTCTCTAATACAGGTATTCCTGGAGTTAATAGTTCTTTCTTCATGGGAGCACCTTCTAATACTCCCCAAGGAGATTTTTACTTTGGAACTGTACCGACAATAGGCGGAGGCCCTGTCAAATATGCGTATAAAACGTTCGGACAAAATGTCATTCCAGGAAGTCTAAATCAACCAGGAAGTAGAGAAAAGGCGAGTGTCCAATTTTTTACAAACACGTACTTTAAACCTACAGATGGAACGTTAGCTTTTGTGGGTATTAATATACTTGAGGCTAAGAGAGTTTTGGATGTTAAAAACACAACACATCAACTAAGACTGACCCATACAGAGAATAACAATGCTTCTCTTGGTATTTATACTGACTTCAATACTCAAAACTTTGGACTTGATGTAATACCAAGAATCGATGGACAAAGGAGCACGGTCTTTGTACATCGTGGGGGCACTACGTTAACATCTGTAAAGTTAAATGTAAATGGTAACGGTCGTTTTAGATATGTACCACAAGAGGCTGCCGAAAGCTTAATTTTAGGTAAGGCAACAAACGGAAATTTGAATGATATCCGTTTTAGACGATTAGAGTTTCCGCAAGACAATACACAAGTGCTACTTGGTGATGGTACTTGGGGAACTTTGCCAACAACTTTTACCCCTGTTGGCAATAATGGTGTATCTGTGAATGCAAATGGAGATGTCCAGCTAGGTGTGCCATGTACAATTAATGGCACACCAAATTTCGGAGGTATTATTGGTAATCAACTAACAACTGACAGAGTTATTGCTAATCGCAATTTTCACTTTTGGTTTGCTTCTTTAAATGGAGATACTGGAGGTGTTGGTTTTGGTGGTCAACCAAATGCTTCTGCATTTTGTACAACAGGAAACACTGTTGAAATTAGTGCAAATAACAACAATCCTCAATATGGAAATGCAAATGCAAGTGGCTTGCGTTTTTCAAAACTGTATTCGAGTTCTCCAACTATTGCAAACGGAACCAATGGAGTCGATAATACGAAGGTATTGACCGTTGATAGTGATGGTGATGTAGTATTAACCAATGCCCCAAACGGCCTCGCTTGTTGGGATTTAAACGGTGACGGTGTTCAAGATGCTACTGAAGACATCAACAATGATGGAAGCTGGGATGTATTAGATTGTCGTGGCCCACAAGGAATCCCAGGTCCTGTTGGTCCTCAGGGTCCTCAGGGTAATCCTGGTTTAAATGGTGCTCCTGGACCGATTGGTCCACAAGGTCCTATTGGTTTAACCGGTCCAATTGGTCCTCAAGGTGTTCCCGGATTTTCTACAGGTGCTCATAATGGGACATCAATGAGTACCATTGACCCTACGAATGTTGCTTTTGGTCAAAATTTGAATGAAATTGGCAATCCAGGTCAGTTATTGAGCAATCGAGAAGTACCTATGAATGGCTACAACATTGTCTTTACTGATAATGCTTCAACCACCTATGGAAATAATGAAATTGGTATCGGGACAAGTTCTCCACAGGCTAAGCTTCATGTGAATTTAAATACAAATATAGCGAGTCCATCTTTAACAAGAGGAGCCTTGGTTGAAAACCATTCTAATTCAGCTAGCGGTAAAGGAGTTAGAGTTTTTATGAGCAATCATAATACTGCATCCTACGGCATGCAAGCTGATATTGACGCAAGTACAAATACTACTAGCTCCAATTTTGGTTTACGTTCTTATATAGATGGAGGAAATCAAAATTTCGGTGTTTACACAGAAATAATTGGTGGTAAAACAACAAATATAGGGGTTAGTTCTTCAGCTACTTCTCTTGCAGGAGCTAACGTTGTAAGAGGAGTGTCATCTAGTGCGCGTGGAGGTCAAATTAACCATGGTGGTAAATTCAATGCTTATGGTGAGAATTCAACTATAAATAATTATGGTATCCAGGTGGATGCTAGTGGACCTTCTCAGTACAGCTATGGCATACATGCGAGAACCTCTCCTTTGAGTGGTACGGTTGCTAATTTTGCAGGCTATTTCCAAGGCGATATGCATGTCACAGGTGTTTTATCAACGACGAGTGGTTCTGTGACTACTTCCGACCAAATGTTCAAAACAAACATCAACAATCTATCAAATGCAACTACTTTAATTAATCAATTAACGCCACGTACTTTTGATTATGACACGACCAATTTTTCAGATTTCAACTTTGAGTCAGACAACCAAATGGGTCTTATTGCTCAAGAAGTGGAAGCAGTCATACCAACAATTGTGAGTAGTCATATTCGTCCAGCGCAATATGATTCATTGGGCAATGTTACAGCGCCTGAAATTTCTTACAAAGGTATAGAATATGAAGAATTGATACCACTTTTAATTGCAGGTATGCAAGAACAGCAAGTTGCTATTGAGGCCACACAAAGTGAAAACGATAGTTTAGAACAAATAGTTACAGGTCTCAACGACCGTCTCACGCAACTCGAAAACTGTCTGAGTGCAATTCTTCCTGCATTGTGTCAAATGAATTCTATGTCAGTAGAATCTACACCTGAAGCGGTACAAGAGCGTTTGCAAACAATCATTGATGTTGAACTTTCTGATAAAAACAACATTGTTTTAAATCAAAATGTTCCAAATCCTTTTGCAGAAAGAACAGTGATTACTTTTTCAATTCCAGAGTCTGTGCAAAAAGCACAAATTCACTTTTACGATGGAATGGGTAAGTTAATCAACACTGTTGATGTAGAAGACAGAGGTAATGGTCAAATTAACGTTTATGCAAACGACTTAAGCACGGGTGTTTATACCTATTCTCTAGTTGCTGACGGTAAAATCGTTGCCACAAAAAGAATGATGAAGCAATAACGTTTTATTAAAAAAAATACTCACGGAGTGCATTACAGTCACTCCGTGAGTTTATTAACAATGCTCTTTTACTAAATGATTACAGCACTTAACGTTTTTTAGGTTGTTCTTTCAAAATGAAATCTTATTTTTGACTATTAATTCTTGTATTGAGCTTGTCGAAATATGAGTTTACCTTTTCAAACCAAAGAATGAGAGCCTTATATTTTAAAGAAATTCGTAGCTTTTTAAGTTCAATCATAGGATATGTTTTTATCCTTATTTACTTAATTGCTGCTGGAATAATGCACTGGGTTGCATCCACGGACGCAAACTTGCTAGAAGGAACAGAAGCCGATTTAATTCCGTTTTTCAATTCATCCCCTATTATCTTTTTAATTCTGATTCCTGCAATCACGATGCGTTCTATCGCCGAAGAAAGAAGGACGGGAACAATGGAATTACTTTTTACTCGACCTATTTCAGACCTTAAAATATTATTGGCAAAGTATTTTGCGAGTGTAACACTGATGCTCATTGCTATCCTCCCAACATTGATTTATTACTACTCCATGACTCAATTGGCATTAGAACCTGAATCTTTTGATCATGGTGCTACTATCACTTCCTATTTGGGCTTAATTCTTATCGGTTCTGCTTTTGTAGCAATGGGAATTTTTACTTCTGCTTTAACAAGCAGTCAAATAGTGGCGTTTATTCTAGCTCTTTTTCTTTGTTGGACGTTTATGCCTGACATTGGAGGACTGGCACTACTTAGTTCATACAACTTAATGGGAGATTTCGACTCCGTAATGCAATATTTCGGGATGACTTATCACTACAGTTCTATACAGAGGGGTGTTATTGACACGAAGAATATTATTTACTTTATTTCACTAATTGTTCTGTTTATTTATGCAGCACTCACCGTTGTTAAATCACTAAAGAAGTAGAGATGGCAGAAAAAAAGAAATTCATCAAAGGGTTTTACAACTGGACATTCTTAGTCATTATCATTGTTACTATTATCCTTGTCAACATCATCAGTTCTTTTGTTTACCAGCGCTATGACATGACCGCAGATCAACGTTATTCTCTTGCAAATGGAACCAAAGAGTACCTAAAAGACACCGAAAAATTCACCACACGGTTGAATTTGAAAATTTACCTTGCTGGTAATCTCCCTGCAGAAATAAAAATGTTTAAAAACGCAATAGAAGATAAATTACTCGAATTCAAAGAAATTGCTGGAAATAAAATCGAATACCAATTCATCGACCCAAAAGTAGGAACAGAAGAGGAGCAAAGAGAACTAAACGAAACCATTTGGGCAAACGGCAAAGGAATTCTACCTATGGATTTGGTTTATATGAAAGACGGTGCGCAAAGTCAAATGATGTTATGGCCAGGTGCTATTATTGAATACGGTGGATCTACTGTACAGAGCATTCAATTTCTTCCAGGTTCAAATACTGGTCAACCGTATCAGTTGAATAATATGACCGCTGTTATTCAAAACTCTATCAACAACCTTGAATACATGTTGATTAGCTCCTTGAGAAGAGCAACCCAAGAAAAAAAACCACGCATTGCTTTTTTGCATGGGCATGGGGAATTGACGTATGCAGAAACTCAGCGAGTTCGCGCATTAATTTCTCCCTACTACGCTGTTGCTGATATTACGTTAAATGATTCTATTAATGCACTGGATAATTTGCAAGGATTAATCATTCCAAGACCAACAAAAGCATTTAGCAACAAGGATCTGTATCTAATTGATCAATTTTTAATGAAAGGAGGCAGATTGATGTGTTTTTTAGATGAATTATACCTCAACGAAGATTCACTAAGGGCTACTGGTGAAACACACACTTCTCGTTATCCTGCGCTGAGAATCGATAAAATGCTATTTGATTATGGATTAAAAATCAACGATAATTTAGTCATGGATGTTCGTTGCGTGCCTATGCAAGTTCCTTTGGCAAAGCAATCGTTGATTCCTTGGTTCTATCATGTTCTCGCAACTCCTACTTCACACCCGATCACAAAAAACATTGAACCTGTCTCATTAAAGTACGTCAATGAAATTCAATTTGTAGGGAATGACCCCAATATAGCATTGACTCCAGTTCTAACATCCAGTTCAAACTCGACAGTAAGTGGTATGGCTCCAATGCTCAATTTGGGTATTTACAAAAACTATGGAAAAAACCCTGAGTTAGTTTCAGATCCAGAGAATGAGAACAATAAAAAATGTCTCGCAGGACTAGCTGAAGGCATGTTTAAGTCACATTTTAGAAATCGTATTGTGGATGAATTTGCCAAAAACAAAGACATTCATTTTTACGAAGAAAGCCAATCTGAAGGAAAAATTTTTTTAGTTGGAAATGGTAGATGGCTAGCTAATCAATATGACTCTATGCCAACACGTCTAGGTGACGGATGGCAGTATAGACCGAAAAAAGTAAATGATTTGCAATACAGTCAAGAATTAATCGATATTCGATTTAGACACTTTTTCGGTAATCAAGAATTTTTTCAAAACATGGCAGATTACATGATGGGAGACAATTCAGTATTAGATATTAGAAGTCGTCAGATAGACATTCACGAAATGGACCGAGAAAAAGTTAAAAAACAAGCCAGTTTTTTCAGAACGTTGAACATTGGTCTTCCCATCTTACTTATTCTACTTCTATCGTTTTTGATAACTTATATCCGTAAAAGAAAATATACACGTTGATTATGAAAAAACTATTTACTCTTATAATTTCCCTTATTGTCTTGAGCTTGCTTGGGTATTACATTTTTCAACTAAATCAGAATAAAGGTAAATCTGACACCAAACTAATCGAATTCTCGATTTCTAATACAGAAACGATAGATAAGGTTATCATTACTGAACCAAGTGGCTACGTTTTTGAGTTGAAGAGAGAAGGAGGCGTGTGGACAGATAAAAATGGTGGTTGCATTAATCAAGAAAGTGCTGGTTTTATCCTTTCTGCCATTAAAACAATTGAATTTAAAGGTTACTTACCTAACAATGCATTGGAAGATCAAAAATTGAAAATGGCAAGTTCTCATATCAAGGTTGAAATTTTTGAAAATGGAGAATGGTCTAAAACCTGGTTTATTGGTGATGCTACGCAAGATCATTACGGTCAGATAATGCAATTGGACTCTAGACAGGCCGGTAAATCAGATTATCCAGTGATTATGAAATTAAAAGGCCTGAATGGCTTTATTTCTCCTACATTTTTTGCCGATCCTAGAAAATGGATGTGTACAAAAGTTTTTAGCTTGGATATATCGGAAATCGCAAAGGTTGACGTTAAAATGAATGAAGAACCTGAACGGAGTTTTAGTGTTGTCAATAAAGGAAGTTCTTTTGACGTTTTCCAACAGGGTGAAGCACTTGAAAATGTGGATACAGCAATGGTTTATCGCTATCTAAATAGCTACAAAAAAATTCATTACAACAAAGCGAATTATGTTTTGAGCCCTATGCAAATTGATAGTCTCAAAAAGACAACTCCATTTGCCGTTCTAACTGTTGATGAAACAAATGGTAATTCAACACGAATAAAATGCTTTAGAATACAACTTAAAGAGGTAAAACAGGATAAAAGTTTCGTTGACTATCATGATACAGATGCCGATCATTTTTGGGCTGAATTACCAAGTGGTCAAATTGTTAAATGCCAGTACCATGTATTCAACCCATTGCTGTTAGGGCACATCTATTTCCCCCTTGATGTTTCTAGCCTAGAAACGCATGACGGATTAATTCCAAAGTAACTAACAATTTGTTAATAACTCTATTAAAAATCACTGTTTAATCAATTTCTTATTGAATAGAATTGAATAGCTTTGGTAGTCAAAATAACCAAAAAATGAACTTTGTAATATCCAGTGCTTCTTTGTTGAAGCATCTTCAAGAAATATCAGGTATTCTCAGTACGAGTAACTCACTGCCAATTTTAGATAATTTCTTATTTGAAATCAACGATAATCAGTTAATGGTACAAGCATCTGATTCTGAAACAACAATCCGTACAACAATGGACGTTGAATCTAAAGAAGATGGAAAAGTATGCATGCCTGCAAAATTGATTTTAGATGTATTAAAAAATCTTCCCGATCAACCTTGTACATTCACTGTTGATATGGATAAGTTTTCTATTGAAATAGCATATGACAATGGAAAATCTCAAATGGTTGGATTTAATGGAGATGATTTTCCAAAAACACCGACTCTTGAGAAGTCAAGCTCTATAAAAATTACAGGCGCTATACTGACTACTGCTATAAACAAAACATTATTTGCTACGGGTGTTGATGATCTTCGACCGGTTATGAGTGGTGTTTTTTGTGAATTTTCACCAGAGAGCATTACTTTTGTTGCTACAGATGCACATAAGTTAGTTCGTTATACTAGAACGGACTCTCAAGCAACAGGAAGTTCTTCTTTTATTCTCCCTAAGAAACCGTTAAATTTATTGAAAGCAACTGTTTCAAATGATGAAGAAGTGTTGCTAGAATACAACGACTCTAATGCTGTTTTTACTTTTGGTAACATTGTTCTCGTGTGCCGCTTAATTGATGGTAAATACCCTAACTATGAAGCAGTTATTCCAAAAGAGAACCCAAATGTGCTGACGATTGATCGTTTGCAGTTTTTAAGTTCTGTAAAACGAGTATCTATCTTTGCGAACAAAACAACTCATCAAATTAAGCTAAAGTTAGCAGGTTCAGAGCTTTCTCTTTCTGCAGAAGACTTGGATTTTTCTAACAAAGCGAACGAAAGAATTACTTGTAACTATTCTGGTGAGGACATGGAAATAGGTTTTAATTCTAGATTCCTGATGGAGATGTTGAACAACCTGGAAACAAACGAAGTTCGCTTAGAAATGAGTGAGCCTAGTAGAGCAGGATTGTTAATGCCTTCTGAATCAAATGAAAATGAAGATATTTTGATGCTGGTAATGCCGGTGATGCTAAATAGATAGTCCTCTTAAATAATTACAAAAGAACTCAGATAAGTTAATTCTTGTTTGAGTTTTTTTTGTTCTTCATCTTAAAATATAGTACATCTATGTAGATAAGTAATCGTAGAGAAATGCTGTTTATTTGTGGTTGCTGAAACAAAGTATTGAAAGTTTCAAAGTAACTAGACTCCAATACAGACTTAGAGCTGAAAATATTGTTTTTATACACTATCCTCAACTCGCTTCCTGGAATAAATACCCAGCGATAGTTCAAATCAATTGTAAACGCATTGTAATTCGTATTGTGAACGGAAGTTCCATCAGCATTTAGGGCATCATAATCAATCGTTCTCATAACTCCATCATCTTCCAGCGCAACAAAACGATTGTAATTCACTTGCGCCCAATAGTGCCTAAGAACCAAGTCTATTCCCATTCGTTTAGTGAAAATAAATTCCGCTCGAACGTTGTTTGTTACGTTTACAACATCTCTTATGCCTAAAATAATATCAGACGAGAAATTAGAATCTTGACCAGAAACATAACCATAGCCATTCTTACTACGATTAACTCTTGCTTCTAGAACTAAATTCATCTGGTCAGAAACTCGTAACCTTGGACTTAAAAATAAATTCAACCCATTTTGAATGGTATTGAAAAACTGAGTATATCCAATTGAACCATCCAATGCGAAACGTTTACTATAATCAGAAGTAAAGAAGTAATTAATATTTGCATTGGGTTTAAATCGAACAATTTTACCAAAGGTTCTCGATTCAAAGTGATCAACAGAACCAAATGGATTTACACCTCCTGAAAGTCTCATATACAGTTGCTTTTTGTGCAATCCGCCAGCAAAAAAGGACAAACGACTACTACTATATAATTGTGGCTTGTATAGCTCTGAGTAACTCCAGTTCATTCCAAAAGACTGTCTGTAAAATCGTTTAGTTGGTACATAACCATTCCATGAAATGTTTGCACTGTAAGCTCTTGAATTATTGTTATACAGAAAACCAAGATCATTCGGGTCGTATGTGTCACTTTCCTCTCCATAACCCATTCCATATTGCCATTTACCAGCAACTTTAGCAATTCCTGTATTTACTTTGTGACCAAAAACAGTCTCATTATTTTCAAAAATGGAAGAAAGAGTAACATTTGAAGTCAACTGATAATCTCCGTTCGCTGTATATAATCGAACTTGTCCATGCGTAACATTTGCATCTCTAGCATCCCCTTCTCTATTAACATTCGTGTTAACAAGTGATGCTGTGCTGTTATTTTTTAAATTCTGTGATAACACAAAAACATTGTAATTCGTCAATGGGTTGGTAAGAAATTCTCGCTCATTCCCTAAGGAGTCTGATATTATTGCAAATGATCGATTCTCTAAAGCGTTAAAAAAGCCTATCCCAAGTCCTCCTTTTGTCCGCCCTGATATCTTGGTGCCATTAATCATTTGTGCAGTTTGGGGATTACTTTTCACTTCCTCACCTATAGAATCATCTACATCAGAATATACCTCATACTTATTAAATGGATTACCCCCTATTCTCCGAGAATAAAAAATTCCTCCAATTTGAAATAAGTCCGTTCCTTCTATAAAAAATTGTCTGTTCTCATTGTATCTCACTTCAAAAGGACCAAGATTGAGAATTTCATTATCGGATCTAGCTTGACCAAAATCAGGGATAACAGTCATGTCCAATGTGAAAGCATCATTTAGTCCATACTTTAAATCAAGACCGCCCGTAACTCTACTTTTCCATGTTTGTCTTTCTAATAAATCATCATAAGAATTTTCAACATAACTTGTCGCATAAGGAGTAAACGAGAGTCGCACAGGAGATTTAATATTCTCTACTCCTACCAATTTTCCTGACTGAGGTAAACTTCCAAAAATATTAGGATCAATGGGGTTCCAATTAGACTCCTCACGCACCCGTCTAACCTGTCTTTTAAAATTAATGTTCCAATCTTGTACCTCCGTGTTAGGGAAGCGCAATGCAGAAAACGGAATTTTCATTTCAAAAGACCAGCCAAAATCTCTTTTTTTCGCTACACTTTTCCAAACAGCATTCCATGTCTCGTCTAAATTTGAAACGAAAGCTAGAGCATCCAATTCAACACCAGCAGCGGTCACAGCAAAACCAAAACCAGTTACGTTATTCGCATAAGGATCAATGGTTATTCCAAACCAATCAGCATTTCCAGTATCATCCCTTTGAGAAAGAGTATAGTTGACAGAGTCAGGTGACGGATCATACAATTCAGCACCAATGTAGATAGCATCATCACTGTAATACATCTTAACCAGTGAAATGAATCGTGATTTTCCCCCATAAATTGGCGAACTAATGGTAAAATCTGTTGCAATATTAGCTTTCTTCCACTGCACTTCGTTGAGCAATCCATCCATGTCGATAGGATTTTCACTTCTTTTTATTGAATACGATTTTTGTGCATGCATGCTGAAGTGCAAAAGACATACAAAAGTGATTCTAAGAAACAGTTTAACTCGCATTATAAAAATCTATCAAAATTAGTGAAATCACAGATTTAATTCAATTATTTAGGATGAAATGCACCAAATTAATGATAAGACGAATATTATCTAATTATAATACAGAATTTAAAAAAAAAGCCATTCATAGATGAATGGCTTCCTTTAACAAATGTGAGAGATTAGTTAGTTTCCAACGACGCTTTTTCAGCAGCAATGGCTTCTAGTTCTTCAGCTCTTTTAACTGCGTTTTGTTTATCCTCAATTAATTTCTTTCTTGAGAAATCAATTAAAATCGGAGTCGCAATGCATAACGAAGAATAAGTACCAACAACAACACCAATCATTAGTGCAAAGATAAATCCTTTAATTGCTGCTCCGCCGAACAAGAAAACAATCAAAAGCACGATGAATGTAGTCATCGAAGTATTAATTGTTCTAGACAATGTTGAATTCAATGACCTATTAATTTGCTCTTCTTCTTTAGCATTCTGATGAAGCGCTAAATCTTCACGAATCCTATCAAACACAACAACTGTATCATTGATCGAATAACCAATAACCGTTAATATTGCTGCAATGAATGCTTGATCGACATCCATGTTGAAAGGCAATAGACCATGGAATATTGCGAATGCTCCTAATACTAAGATAACATCGTGCATCATGGCGATGATTGCTCCTGTTGAGTATTGCCATCTACCAAAACGCATTAAGATGTATGCAAAGATAATTATCAACGAAAGAATAATGGCAAGCATTGAAGAAGAAATTAATTCTTTGGACACAGAAGAAGATACACTTCTCGATTCCATGATTTCAAATGCTCCTACCTTATCTTTTGATTTCATTAAACCATCAGATAATGCTTTCTTAACAAGCTCATTTGTTTCTGCACTCTCATCCGCGAGCATGTAGTTGGTTGTAACTTCCAGGAAGTAGCTACTTTCTTTAGTTTTCAATTCAACAGATGCTTTTTTACCATCTGCATCCGTCATAAACGATTGCAGGTTTTCACGAATATAATCTGTGTGATCTCCAGCTTTCTTTTCAAATTTAATTCCAAATGATCGACCCCCTGAGAATTCAACACTTGGGTTTAAACCTTTCGCAAACAATGCAATTAACGACCCTGCTACTAAAATACCAGAAATCAAATAGAACATTTTACGTTTCCCAACAAAGTTGAAGTTCAAGTTTTTGAAGGCTCCTTTTGTCAATTTCGTTTCAAAATTAATTCCTTTCCCTTTCTTCATCCACCACAACATCAACAAACGAGTGATAACTAATGCCGCAAAAACAGAAGTGAAAATACCAATAATTAAAGTGGTTGCAAAGGACTCGATTGGTCCAGAACCAAACGATTTAAGAACGATTGCTGTTAGCAAGGTTGTAACGTTTGCATCGATGATAGAAGAAAGCGCTTTTCTAAATCCAGTATCAACAGCAGCTTTTACATCTTTTCCAGCAGCTTGCTCTTCCCGAATACGTTCAAATATAAGAACGTTAGCATCAACTGCCATACCAATTGTAAGAACGATACCGGCAATACCCGCCAATGTCAATACTGCTCCAAAAGAAGCCAACGAACCAAAAATGAATAGAATATTTGCAAATAATGCAATATCTGCAATGATACCTGCTTTTCCATAATAGAAGACCATGTATATAAATACGAGTAGTAAGGCAACTCCAAATGACATTAGACCTGCACGAGAATTCTCAGCACCAATAGTTGGTCCTACTTTCGTTTGTTCTTTTATTACAATAGGCGCCGGAAGAGAACCACCATTCAAAAGACCTTTCAAATCATTTGCCTCGTTTATTGTAAAGCTTCCAGATATTTGAGTTCTACCATTTACAATCGGATCATTTACTCTAGGTGCTGAATAAACCAAATTGTCCATTGTAATAGACACCACAAGACCTTGATTATCTGTTGTCATTTGTCCCCACTTGTCTGCACCTTCAGACGTCATTGCGATATCTACAGTAATTTCACCTTCATCTTGATCATATCCAGCATCTGCGCTCGCAATATCTGTTCCACCAACACGAGGTTTACCATTTGCAGGAACTCGAATAGCATATAACAGATGACCCAATTCTTTTGTGTCGCTGTTGATTATTTGCATGTCAGCTGACCACATGAATCTCAAGTTTTCTGGGAAAATGGAAATAATATCATCTCTTTTTAAGATTTTAACGACAGCTAATTTATCTTCTGATTTAACAGCCATTGAATAAGCACTGTATCCCATTAAATATTTGCCTAGACCTGTTTTATCGTCTTCAGTTAATGATTCTAACTCAGCTAGTTCTTCTAGAGTAGATGTATCATCAATTGCCACAACTTCATCAGTTTCAGGAACTCCTTCTATATTAGTAGTATCGTCTACTTCAACTGTTTCTTCATCACTGTATGAATCTGAAGAACGTATGATTGCCTCATTCAAGAAACCTCCGATTTCATCAAATGTGTAATTCTCAAAAAACTCAAGATTTGCTGATGCCTGGATTCTTTCACCAACTGTCGCCTCATCTTGCACACCAGGTAATTCAATGTACAATCTGTTATTAGTAGGGTCCTTTTGAATGTTGGGTTGAGCAACTCCGAACTGATTAATTCTTCTGCTCAAAATTTCAACCACTCCATCCATTGATACAGATTCTTTCCCTTTCAAAAATGCTTCAACTTCTTCATCAGTAGATTTCATTCCTAAATCATCTATATCCGATATAGCAAATAAACGAACGAGTTTAATGTCTTTGTTTAATTCATTGTGTTTTGCAACAAAAATCGAAATGAAATCTCCCCCATTTGTTCCGTACTCAAGCATTGCTGCTTTGTGTACTTTTTTAAATTTAGCGTCATTTTCGTTACGAGCATAGTTTTTAACTAGTTCAGGAATAGAAATTTCAACAGTAACACTCATTCCACCAACAAGATCCAGACCGAAAGCTAAACTTCTCTTCTTTACCTCTTTAAAAGTGGAACCAAAAATTGGATAAACTACTTTCTCTGCTTTGTTTTTTAGAATGTTATTGATGAATGCAGATTTTGCTATCTCTTCAGCTTCTGGTTCGTTGAAATTAACTACAACACCATTCGGCAAAATTTCAGTAGTGTCTCCTGCAAAAGCTAACTCTTTTAACTCAGCAACATTCGTAATTGCTTCCTTCTCCGCTTTCTTCTCAATCCCGCTAGAAACAAATGTAAATGACAGTTGATACACACAGATTACTGTCAACAAAATGGTTAAAAACCAAAAAAATCCTTTATTACGCATTTTCGTAAATTAGTTTATTATTAATTAAGCCTGCAAATATAGGATATAGCTTTCTTATTGTCAATAATATCAGGAGGTATTTTGTTGTTGAAGTGGCTAATTTAGAATTAAACACAAACTATTTCTCTCAACTTGTTTATTTGCAGTAGATTGAAGTTAAATTCGATTTGAGAACTCTATCACTTTTTTCGCGAAATTATTCCAAGAATTTTCAATTTTAGATGCACCGATAGCAACACTGAATTTTTGCAAGCGCTCGTCTATAAAGATTAATTCTATAGCTTCTTTTAATTCCTTTTCGTTTGGTTGAACAATCAAACCTGTTCTCTCATGTTCCACTGTTTCTTTTAATCCTCCCACGTCTGTTGCAATAATCGGTACATCAAAATGATGAGCAATTGCTGTAATACCACTTTGAGTCGCTCCTTTGTAGGGAAGAATACAAACATCTGCCGCAGAAAAATAAGTAGCCACCTCACCGTCTGCAATGTATTTGTTGAACAAATGAACTCTGCTATTTAAATTAGCAGAATCAATAATATCCTGATATTTTTTAAAGGAACCGTAAATTTCACCAGCAATGATTAACTCATAGTCTTCTGGTAAGTTCTTCAAGGAATTAAGCAATATATCCAAACCCTTATACTCCCTGATGAAGCCAAAAAAGAGTAATTGTTTTTTATTAGATGATAGCTTTAGTTTTTTTAACGCTTCTTCTTTTTTCAATTTCTTTCCGAAATGATTATAAACAGGGTGATCTATACGTAAATATTTGGCGTTAGGTCTAATGGATAGTAAATCCTTCAGTACTGCATCACTTAAAACAACAAACCCCTCATTGTGTTTTAAAAAAGACTTATTAGCAAAGTTATCAAAGATTTTTTTTTCGTGTGGAATAACATTGTGTAGAATACCAATCCTTTTAACCCCCTTAGCCAAGCGTTTCTGAACACCTCCAGTTGCAGGACCAAAAAAGGTCATCCAATATTGACTAATGAATAAATCGGGTGCAAACGCATTAATTTTTTTTGCAGTTCTTCGAAAAGACATTGGATTAACAGAATCGAGTGTTCTTTCTGCTGGTATTTTGTCTGCATTGTCATTTTCCGTAACATATTGTGAAGAACCAGGAAACAAAAAATTAGGATACTGACGTGAGAATGTGAATGCTTTTACTTGATGCTCTTCTTCTAATGCTCGGTAAAGCATAGCTGAGAATTGTGCAATTCCACCACGGTAGGGATAAAAAACTGAGAGCAATGCAATTTTCATGTCTAAACGAAAGTAGTTATTCTATTCAATAGAAGATAATAAAGTTTTCACTCAAAGCCGTAACTTACAATAGTGTAATACAACTCTTCTCCATTCTCAGGTACTGCAGAAAGCTGAAAATCATTGTCCATATAAAATTTAGAAACAAGACCTATATTTTTAGCATACACTTCGTATTTTCTGATTTTGACAATCGCATTTTGTTCATCTGCTTGCTCTACAACAAGTGTTGAATCAAAGCTTACCCCACCGACGCTTTTCGTTTTATGAATATCGTCATAATAACAATCCAATGGAGCATTTATGTTATATGCATTCGCATCCCATTCTTTTTGTTGTGTTGGTGAGAATACTAACTTTACAACTCGTTGGTTTTCTTCAATCATTTCACCTCTAATTCCATCTATTAGTCCATACCAAGTGTCTTTCAACAACCAAGGGTCGGCAGAAGTATTTCTCGTATATCTTCTAAATTTTCGACTCGTTCTACCTTCGTTGTCAATGTATATTTCACCCCAATGGGTCTTTAACTGGTAAATTAGCGTATCATGCGGAATTGTTGCCCCGATATCATGCGTAATGTCAAGAACATCATAGATAACATAACGTCCTTCGGTATTTCCCATATACTCGAAATGGAAATTGGGGGATTCCTTTTTTTTACAAGAAGCTAAAGCAATCATAAGAATTGCCAGAACAAAAATGTAATGAATATGTTGCTTTCTCATCATAATTATAGACGAAGTTAGTGAAAAAAGGTTGGTTTAGAAGGGGAAGTGTTTTAATGATTAGTTATTTTAAAGGTGAAGCCGACTCTTGTAGTACACTATGCACTCCAAGATTGTCATTTGGGATCTACACTAATTCTCTTTTCTGGATTGATTCCTAATTCTCTCAAGTCAACTCCCAACTCTATTAATTGGTCGATTTTCGCTGCTCTTTTTTGACCTTCTAATTTTCGTCCGTAGTAAAAAAATTCTCTGTTTTCGATTTTTCCAAGAGAATCAAAAGCAGTGGACCATCCATGTCTCTGTCCAAATTCATTGTAACGTGTCATTGTCAATTTCTTCCCGCTTGCGTAATAAGAGTACCACTTCCCTACCTTTTTATTATTTGCATATTTTCCTTTCGTTTTTACAGTTTGATTTTCAAATAATTCTTTACTTTCTCCATGCAACTTGCCGTCAACATAATTATATACAGCAGCGGCTCTTCTTGATTTATCCAATGGATCTGAAGGAACATAAAACACTACTTTTTGTCCATTCAATTCTCCATTTTTAAACGTTTCAGTATTACTAATTCTCTGAGACGGTCCAAAATTTACCCAAACGCTATCTTTTTTTAAATTTCGATAAATGCCGTAGCTCATCAGCGAACCGCTTTCGTGATAGAAAAAAGCTTCAGAACGACTACTATTTTTATCGTGCTTAATTACCGCCTTCACTTTAGAAGATTTATAAAAATAAGTGAATTTCCCTGTGGGCTTATCATCTTTAAATTGACCTTTGTACTGATAAACGCGACTCCCTTCATAAGTTTTAGCCCATTCACCTTGTTTTCTGCCCTTTGAATCAACTTGGTTAAGTTGTGCGAAACTGATGGATGCTAAAAAAACACTTATAACTATTAGGTTAAATTTCATGACTCAATAAATTTGCAAATTCCTCTAAGCTACTGACTGTTATATCCGCATTGACGCTTATAGGTTCTTTCGTTTTAATTCTTACTGTTTTCATACCAACATTCTTGCCAAATAAGATGTCAGAATCTGTATCACCAATCATGACACATCGTTTAAAATCAATCTCTGGATACTCCATTCGTGCCAACTCAGCCATTACTGGGTTAGGTTTACGCATATCTGAATCTGCATTTTTCAAATTAGGCGCAAAGTAGCATTTCGTAATTCTTCCTCCTTTTTGGAGAATTTGATTACACATATAAGCATGTATTTCTAATAAGTTACGTTCCGTCATTAATCCCTTTGCAATTCCTTGCTGGTTGGTAACAACAAAAGTCAGATGAAAGCAATTCGTCAGTTTCTTTATCGCGTTAAGGACACCAGGAATAAATTTAAAATCGTCAACAGTTGTGATATAACCTCCAAAAATGCGTTCATTAATTACGCCGTCTCTATCCAAAAAAAGTGACCATGTGTGATCGACGCCCCAGTTTTTAATCGACATCTATAGATTTTTCGATAAGGTAAACATTGCGTTGCGAAGAACTTCGTCCGATTAATTCAGCTATAAATCCTGCTAAGAAGAATTGAGTTCCTAAAATCATAGCTGTTAGTGAAATATAAAAGGAAGTTCTATCCGCAATTTTTATTCCGTGAGTATCAATGAATAATTTTACAAAACCAAGGTAGAAAGCAATTCCAAAACCGATGATAAACATCAGCATTCCGAGTGCACCAAAAAAGTGCATTGGTTTTTTTGCAAACTTACCAATAAATGCAACAGAAAGTAAATCAAGTGGTCCATTTAGAAAACGGTTGAGTCCAAATTTAGTCGTTCCATACTTTCTCGCCTGGTGTTGCACCACCTTTTCACCGATGTTTGTAAATCCCGCGTATTTTGCCAATGGCGGGATATATCGATGCATATCTCCATAAACTTCAATGCTTTTAACGACGACATTTTTGTAAGCTTTTAAGCCACAATTAAAATCGTGCAAATAAATCCCTGTTATTCTTCTAGCTGCCCAATTATATAATTTAGTAGGTATGGTTTTTGTAATAGGATCAAATCTTTTCTTTTTCCAACCTGACACTAAGTCAAAGTCATCTTCCATTATCATTCGATACAATTCTGGAATTTCTTCAGGAGAATCTTGTAAATCGGCATCCATTGTTATCACAACATCACCTTGTACAGATTCAAAACCTTTTTGCAACGCCGCAGACTTGCCATAATTCCGTTGAAACTTTATGCCTTTTACGTTTGCATCTTCTTTATGGAGATTTTCAATAATATTCCATGAGTCATCCTTACTGCCATCATCTATAAAAACTATCTCATAGGTATAGCTATTTTCTGTCATTACCTTCATAATCCACTTATGAAGTTCTGGCAAAGATTCAACCTCATTAAACAGAGGAACTACTATTGAAATGTCGTATTTTAGCTTCAAGATACTTTTGTTTTGCAACAAATATAATCAATCTACTATTCTTTAATCACTTTCGTAGCCTTGTTTTGAATTTGTAAGAAGTACATTCCATTCTGTAAAGTCCTCAAGTATATTAATTCTTCCGAAGAAGAAATAGAGCCTTCCAGTATCTTTGTTCCCTTCAAATCAAGAAGAATGTAATTCGTTGGTGAGTCTATCCCTTCTATCCTAATGGATTCTGAAGCTGGGTTTGGATAAATAATATAGTTGGATTCCAATTCTTCCAATCCTAGTTCTGCCGCATTAGCAATAAAAAAGTGATCAAGTCCTGCTTCTGTAATGTTAACAACTGGATCTAAGTCGCTTGTTCTAAAGAAAAATTGCATGGTAGAAGTTATCGTAATAAAATCTTCCAACCTTATACTTTTTTCTGTCCACTGATCCCACGTTGCTGGGTCTTTACCAATTTTGTCAATCTCTACTGTTACCGCACCATTCGACACAAGAACACGAAGAGTATCATCTTTTGCAGCAGCACCAAACTCATTATAAAACCATCGAGAATAATTTACATAAGGCTCAACATAACTTGATAGATCCATAATCGGTGAAGTTAAGTTGGCTGTTCCGTTATCTACATCATCTGCATCTGGATTTAAATTTGTAGAATTACCTGTCACATATGCCATCTCTCCACAATCTGTAGAATCATCTATGGATGGTGCCGAACCACTTGTCGTTCCAAGTGGAACTCCTCTCTCCCACATTCCTGTTGTTGCTGAACCAGAAACGGTCCATCCAAAATCAAAGGAGAAATCGTCATAATAACCTGGTTTTAGATAAACTGTTATGTTGCCTGTTGCATTATCAATCAGTTGCGTATAACAAGCTGTGAAATAACCCCATTTACCTATAGTTATTCTATAGTTATCTTGGTAAAAAAGTGTAAACGAATTTTCACCAATTCCATTTGTTAGCCCTTGATGTGTTATTTCTGGCACTTCTAAAATAATATTTGCCCCAACAATTGGGTTATTTGTCCCAAGTTCCAAGACTGTGACCGTTAAATTGTACGGTGGAATTGGAGTTAACTGAACGTCTTGCGTTGTAATGATGCCAGTTGATAAATTAACAGAAATTGTTTGTGGGAAGTATCCTACTTTAGAATAGGTAACGTCATAGGTTCCAGCGATTGCTGAGCCTGTAGCATAAAAGCCTGTAGCATTTGAATTATCACTGATATTACTTGCATCAAAAGTAACATCAACTCCAGTAATCGGGTTGCTTGTAAAAATATCTGTTATAATTCCTTCTAAATAACTTGCTTGAATGTAGGTTGGTGACAGAACGAATAAACCTTCAGAGCGATCATTAGCGAGGATAGTACCAGAAGCAAAATAAGGATACACTCCCCAACAACCATCATAACTGGCAGTTTGAGTTGGATAAGTATCATAATTTGCAACCTCTATCATGTTGTACGGATACGTAGCATCATGAATTACAACTCCATCCGAGTAGTAACTAGACACCAAATGATTGCCTTTGACAATTGTATTGTGTGGTATGACTGTCCCTACATCTGGAGAACTTTTTATCCGATCAATTTCAATCATGTTAGCTGGATCTGTTATATCAAATGCCGTTATATATCCTCCTACAACCTCGTCCGTTGTAAAAGCATATTCTCCCGCTGAATTTGCCCAAACAGTATGTGCAAAATTATCTGGGGTAGTTTGTGTACCTAATAAGTTAGGATTGGCCTTATCCGTTACATCAACCATACTAATTGTTCCTTCAAAAATGTGTGCTAAAAACATAGTGTCATTCCGAACAAATCCATCATGGACTAGCCAGTTATCGAAAACGCCTACTTCTATCGGGTTCAATGGATCAGTGGCAATGTCGAGAATTATGACTCCGCTATTTCCTCTGTCAGCACCAAAAATATAGGCAAAACCATTGGATTCATCAATATAGATATTATGAGCAGACAACCATGGATTACCCACTGGTCCCGTATAATATGTCGCAGGTGGAATAGTAGTAATTGGAAGAGCTGTTAAATCAATAATCATCAATCCAACAGAAGCTTCCGTTGTAACATAAGCATAATCACCATACGTTTTTGCATCTCTCCAGACCGATTGGGTTGCATTTTCCCACCAAATCTCAGTTGGGTTGGACGGATCTGTAACATTTACAATAGCCACCCCTTTTTCAGCACAAACAATACCGTACTCATTGCTCAATTCATCCGTGTAACCCCAAACATCATTAACTATAGTTGCATGTGTACTTATGTAACGAATGTTAGACATTGAATCCACATTGAACTGTGCGTTTGTCGTATAATTGAATACCATTAATAAAGCAAAAAAAATAATTTTCATACGAGGTATATTTAACTTTTTTGATTAAAGAATAAAGATTGTTGCGAGTATAAAAATAACAATAATCACAAGGTATTGCCATACATCCACAAAATAGGGTTTGTACTTGCTATACGTTTTTTTAATATCCACAATCAAATATACGTAAAGTTAGTGATTTAATAAATTTACTTCTTAACAAAGTGATGAAAGGTAAAAACTACTTACTGAAGCAGTTGAATTAACGCCTTAAGTGACTTCACATTTATTCATCCTTTTTCTTTTAATTCTGACCTTAATTTCTTATATTTGCACCTCTAAAAATCTCCCTATGTCGAAAGAAACTCTCACAAGTAAAAGTACAGCTGTTGATTTTGAGTCCTTCAAAAAAGAAGTGCTCGACGACTATAGATTAGCCTGTATTTCTCGTGAGACTTCTTTACTAGGGAGACGAGAAGTTCTTTCTGGAAAGGCAAAATTCGGCATATTCGGAGATGGAAAAGAGTTGGCGCAAATTGCACTGGCTAAACAGTTTCAAAATGGAGATTTTAGATCAGGGTACTATCGTGACCAGACTCTAATGATGGCAATTGACCAACTAAATGTTCAACAATATTTCGCAGGACTCTATGCACATACTGATTTAGAATTTGAACCTCAATCTGGTGGGCGTCAAATGGGTGGACATTTTGCAACGAGAAATTTGGATGAAAAAGGAAATTGGCTCAATCTAATGGGACAAAAAAATAGTTCTGCCGATATTTCTCCAACTGCGGGACAAATGCCACGACTTTTAGGATTGGCCCAAGCATCAAAAATCTATCGAGAGAATAAAGAACTCGCATCGCTGGAAGAATTTAAAAAATTTACGAGTGGAGGAAATGAGGTTGCATTTGGAACCATTGGTGACGCTTCAACTTCTGAAGGTTCATTTTGGGAAACAATAAATGCGGCGGGTGTTCTGCAAGTGCCAATGGTGATGTCTGTTTGGGATGATGGATTTGGAATTTCAGTTCCACGCCATTATCAGACAACAAAAGACAGTATTTCTGAAGCGTTAGCAGGAATGCAAAGAACGCAAGACAAGCCAGGCTATGAAATTCTAATTACCAAAGGCTGGGACTACACAGATCTTTGTCAAACATACGAAAAAGCAGTGAAAATTGCTCGTAAAGAACACGTTCCAGTTTTAGTGCATGTCAAAGAAGTCAATCAACCACAGGGGCATTCAACTTCAGGATCCCATGAGCGCTATAAGGATGAAGCAAGAATGCAGTGGGAGGAAGATTTTGACTGTATTGCTAAATTTAAACAGTGGATAATTGCATTTGATGCTGATGGATTAAACATTGCGACAGAAGATGAGTTAGACGCAATTCGCAAAGAATCCAAGAAAAGTGTTGCAGCTGATAAACGAATTGCATGGCAGGCATTTACGAATGATATTCAACAAGATTTATCTGATTCTATTTCTCTTATAAAAGCTGTGGGAAAAGAAAGCGCTAATGGCGTTTTTATTAATAAGATTGGAGATGATCTAGAGAAAGCTTATGAGCCGACTCGAAAAGATATTCTAGTGGCTGCAAGAAAAGTTTTACGGATGGTGCGGGAAGAAAATTTCGCGTCAAAAACAGCTCTTTCTTCTTGGGTAAAAACATCAATCGACACAAATTTTTCTCGATACAGTTCACACTTACATTCAGAATCAGAAAATTCTGCTCTTAATGTAGATCCAGTTGCACCGACTTATGGTGACGATGGCAAAATGGAAGATGGACGAATCATTTTGCGTGATAACTATGATAAGTTACTCCAAAACTATCCCCAAGCATTGGTTTATGGAGAGGATGCAGGAAAAATTGGTGGTGTGAACCAGACTCTTGAAGGAATGCAAGAAAAATATGGTATCACTCGTGTCGCGGATACTGGAATTAGAGAATGCACCATCATTGGACAAGGTATTGGAATGGCAATGAGAGGACTGAGACCCATTGCGGAAATCCAATATTTGGATTACCTGCTTTATGCAATACAGATAATGTCAGATGATTTAGCCACAGTTCAATATAGAACCAAAGGTGGACAAAAAGCACCGTTAATTATCAGTACGAGGGGGCATCGTTTAGAAGGAGTTTGGCACAGTGGTTCTCCCATGGGAATGATTATCAATTCTCTCAGAGGAATACATGTTTGTGTTCCAAGAAATATGACAAAAGCGGCAGGCTTTTATAATACGCTATTGGCTGCTGACGAACCAGCTTTAGTTATTGAACCTCTTAATGGGTATAGAACGAAAGAACCAATGCCAACCAATAGTGGAGAATTTAGAGAGCCCCTTGGTATTCCAGAAATCACTCACCAAGGAACAGATTTAACAGTTGTTTCGTATGGTTCAACATTTAATCTTTGCCAGGTCGCAGTTCAGCAATTGGCAGAATTAAACATTTTGGTAGAATTAATAGATGTTCAAACTCTTTTACCTTTCGATATTAATCACATTATTGCTGATTCTCTAAAAAAAACAAATCGATTATTAATTGTTGACGAAGACGTAAGCAGTGGTGGAACTGCCTACATTTTAGATAAGATTTTGGTAGAACAAAAAGGATATTATCACTTAGACTCAGCTCCTGAAACATTGAGTTCTAAGAATCACAGACCAGCCTATGGTTCGGATGGTGATTATTTCTCAAAACCGAGTGTTGATGATATTGTGGAAAAAGTGTATGAAATGATGCATGAGGTTGATCCAGTAGAGTATCCGAGCATTTATTGATTCTTTTCAATCATATTATAAGGTGAGATAAGTCATTTATTTATTTCTGTTTACACATTACTTTTGTAAGAAATAAGAACGTTAAGCTTCTAAATAGGTATGAACTGGACAGAATACACATCGAAATTTAGTAACATCTTGGATGGTACTTTTGCAGAAAAACCTTATGACAATTCTAATTATGTGGAGTATGTAAAATTGAACAATTCACGTGTAAAGCGCTGGAACAAAAGACTTAATATTTCGGATGAAATTAAAAATTCAATTGCAAAAATTAATTCTCCACAAACTTGGATATTGATTATTGAACATTGGTGTGGTGATGCTGCCAATAGTGCACCTGTTATTCATCATCTTGCTGAACTGAATGACAATATCACATTAGACATCCAGCTGCGTGATGATGAACCTCGTTTAATAGAACAATACTTGACAAATGGAGGGGAATCTGTCCCAAAATTAATTGTTCGTGATCAGAATGAGGAAGATTTATTTACATGGGGACCCCGTCCAAAAGAATGCCAAGCATTAGTAATGATGCACAAAGAATCTGACAAGACTGAATTGGAGAAAAAATCAGAGCTACAGAACTGGTACAATGATGACAAAGGTCAATCAATATTGAATGAGATTACTGAATTAGTTTTAGAAAATATCACTTTAGTTATTTAATTACTTGATTCTTAATCCTCAAGTCAACTGAGTGGTAATTTCTCGTAAGTTCGATGTATTCTTCACTATAGGAATTATCCAAATTTCTGACAACAAATTCTTTTTCTTCTGACGATTTAGCAGAACGATTAAAGCACAGAATGATACGGTTCATCTCTTTTCCAGGTTTTCCCTTAATCGAAAATTTCGTTTTTATCCTTAGTCCATTTGATTCTGCAATTGAAACCCACTTTTCACTTTCTGAAAAAGGAATAATGACCCAAAAATCACCGTCTCTTGATAGCGATTGATTCACTTTTTGTAAAACAACCTGAACAGGCAAACTATTTTCATGCTTAGCTTGTGCTTCACGATAATCTTTATTCAAATTACTAGTAGCGTAATAAGGCGGATTCGAAAAAATTAGGTCGTACTTTTTTTCAGTAGTAAAGTCGGAAAAATTCAACTTTGAAATTGAAAGTCGGTTAAACCACGGGGAGTTGTTAAAATTGAATTGACATTCCGTCGAGGCTAGGTCATCAATTTCCACGGCGTCGATTACGATGGAAACGTTTTGTTGTATAACCATTAAAGAAAGAACACCTGTACCCGCTCCAATATCCAATCCCACTTTTTTATCCGAAGAATCAATTAGCGACCCTAATATCATTGAATCTGTTCCAACTTTCATTGCAGAATCAGACTGTTTTATCGAAAATTGTTTGAATTGGAAGAATGACATAATGACATAATGTAACAGAAGCACGTTTATAAATCCAAATATAATTCAACTAGACCCTCTGGAGCTGAGATATGTAATTCTTTCTTTTTCCTATCTACCTTTTTGACCAGTCCATCAAGCAGCGGAACTAGTATTTCATTTCCGTCTTTCATTATTTGCAATAGCGGGTTGACTTTTAAATCAATTACTTGCTCAACAACACCAATGCTTCCAGCTTTCTTGTCAATTACGTTAAAACCAACAATCTCATGATCGTAAAAATGCAATCCATCTAACTCTGGTAGAATTTGAGCCGGTAAATACACATCTTTACGAAGTAGTAATTTAGCGGCATTCTCGTCGGTCACACCTTCCAACTTAATAGAAGCAAACCCTTTGTTTTTTAATTTTAAATTCTCGATAAAAAAAGGCGTTAAGTAATCATCTAAATCAATAAATATAGAATCTAACGTAGCATAATCTTCAGGATTCGTGACATCTAAAAACAATGAAACTTCCCCTTTAAACCCATGTAATTTTGCTATTCTTCCTAAATAAAAACACTCTTTTTTATTCATCTCTTTGGTAAAAAAAAAGCGTTTCACTGCCAGAGCAATGAAACGCTTAATAAATTATAAGTTAATTGTTTACTCAGCTTTTGGCTCTTCTTTAGAAGCATCTTCTGTAGGAGTTTCCTCAGTAGGTGCTTCTTCCGTTTTTGCCTCAGCAACTGGAACTTCTTCTGTTGTTTCAGCAGCCTCAAGAGCTGTTGCTGCTTCTGGTTCTGGTGCTGCTTCAACTGGAGTGTTTTTCGCCTCAATTTCTATTGCTCTAGCCGCACTTACCTCTGCTTCCGCTTTTAATGCATCTGCTTTTGCTTTGGTTGCATCTTTTTCAAGACCGCTTGCTTTTGATGCAATTTTATCTTCTTTTTCTTTTAACCATTTTGCAAATCGTTCTTCAACTTGCTCTTCAGTTAATGCTCCTTTTGCCACACCTTTTATAAGATGATTTTTATACAAAATTCCTTTGTAAGATAATAACGCTCTTGCAGTATCTGTCATTTCAGCTCCTACTTGAACCCAATACATTGTCCTATCAAAATCGATATCAATTGTTGCTGGATTTGTGTTTGGATTATACGTTCCTAATTTCTCGATGAACTTCCCATCTCTTGGCGCTCTGCTATCTGCAGTTACGATGTGGTAAAATGCATTTGCTTTCTTACCGTGTCTTTGCAATCTAATTTTAGTTGCCATATTGTGTTTACAGTTTGAGGTTCGAAACCTCTATTTATAAAATAATTTAATCCTGTCTTCCCGAGACAGGAGCGCAAAGATACAATATTATTGGATATTCATGAATAAAATTTCATTTTCTTTGAAACCAACCTTCAGTCTTCTTCAAATGCGAAATGAACCGTTTATCATTTCTTCTTTGTAATTGTCGTAAAATTAGCTTAAATTCACAATAAATTAACGTACACCATTGTTTAGTATAATGCAAAAACTCTTTCTTCTACTGCTAGTATTTCCTTTTCAAATTTTTAGCCAAGGATATCAGGTTAACCTTCAAGGTCAAGTTTCACAAGGAATGGGCGGAGCAGGTTCTGCTCTAATGCAAGATGCTTCTTCGTTGTTTTTTAACCCTGGAGGTTCTTCCTTCGTTCACAGCAATGAAATCAGTTTAAATGTCACACCAACATTTGGAAATACGGCTTTTTTAGAAAACAACACGAATAATCTAGCAAGGACAACTTCACCTGTTGGGACACCATTTTCATTATATGCTCTTTATCAAGTGAAAGATAGTAGTAAGCTAAAACTTGGCTTAGCCGTATATACTCCTTTTGGTTCAACTGTTGAATGGGAAGATGAATGGGTTGGACGATTCGCATTGACAAGACTTAAGCTACTTTCTATTTTTGTGCAACCTACAATAAGTTATCGTCTAACGGATAAGATTGGGATTGGGGCTGGATTTGTTTATAGTTACGGAAAAGTGAACCTGCAAAAGGATATACCTGTGCAAAGTACAGATGGAGAATATGGAACAGCTGAATTGGATGGCTCTGGGAGTGGATTCGGATTTAATGTCGGTCTATTCTTCGACTTAACGAAACATGTTGATTTTTCGATTACTTATCGTTCCAAAGTTGAAATGAATGTAAAAATGGGTGACGCAACATTTATTGTTCCAAATTCTTTAGAAGAAAAATTTCCCTCAGGAAAATTCACTTCTTCGTTGCCTCTCCCTGCCGTTTTTACTTTTGGATTAGCCATTAAGCCCAATGAGAAATTATCAATCGCCCTTGATGCCAATTACACAGACTGGACACCTTATGACACTCTTGCTTTTGACTACGAGAATAATACCGAATCGTTGGAGGATACAAAATCGGCTAGAAAGTATGTTGGTTCTGTTGCGTTAAGATTAGGAGCACAGTATAGAATTACAGAAAAAATAAAGGCAAGAGCTGGTTTTGCTTACGCAAATTCACCTGTTCAAAATAACTATGTTACTCCGGAAACACCTGATGCTAATCGATTCAATTTCACTCTAGGATTAGGTTATAAATTATCAGACAATTTTATCATAGATGCGTCTTTATTGTTTACACAATTCACCAGAGAGGCGACAAATTTAGAAACAGGTCTTAGCGGAACCTATAAAACAAGAGTATATTCACCCGGCATTCAATTAACTTACAAATTTTAGCCAAATGACATTGAACCGATTATATATTATAACTATTATCTTATTTACTTTATTCTCCTGTAAGCCAAAATTTGAAATAAAAGACACCAGTCTTGGAAGTGTCGATGCAACCAGTTATGTTGCAATCGGAGGTTCAAGCACCGCGGGCTATTCAGACGGAGCACTAAACTTAAACGGTCAAGAAAATTCATACGCTTCAATTATTGCCAAACAATTTAATGAAGTTTCGCCTACTGTTTTTAATCAACCATTAGTGAGCACAATAGGTATCAACCTTGATGGCAATTCTCGATTAATTATGGGGTATAAGACAGATTGTAATGGTGAGACCTCTCTATCTCCAGTCAGAGAAGCGGCATCTGGTGATAATACTATTTTAGGATCAAACATTTATACGGGTTCTGGACCTTTTAATAACATGGGAGTGCCAGAATTAAGCACGCTTGAAGTTACCACAAGTGGCTTCGGGGTGAGTAACCCCTATTATTCTCGAATTACATCGGATGGGATCAACGGTTCTATTTTAGGAGATGCGCTTCTGCAATCGCCTACCTTTTTTAGTGTAAGACTTGGAGAACAGGACATTCTTAATTCTGCCACAAAAGGAACAACAGTAATCCTTCCTTTGACTAGTGGTCCTGATGGTGTTGGTTTTGATGGTAGCTTAGACGCTATTCTTTCTGCATTAAGCGGAACTGGGGCAAATGGAGTTATTGCAGACATTCCTTACATCTTGGATTACCCTTTCTTTACAACTATTCCTTATGATGGCTTAGAAATTGATGCAGCTCAGGCAACTACATTGAATCAGGTGTTCAATCCTCTTGGAATAAGTTTTCAAGTTGGTAAGAATCCTTTTACGATTGAAGATCCAAGCTCACCATTTAATGTCAGAAAAATGGTTCCAGGTGAGTTAGTTTTACTAAGTGTACCTCTGGACTCTGTAAAATGTATGGGGATGGGATCTGTTAATGCAATTCCCGATAAGTATATTCTAACATTGGAAGAAATTGATAGTATTAAAGTGAGAATTGACGAATATAACGCTGCCATTGGTCAAATTGCTTCTGATTATGGTGTAACGGTGGTCGGGTTAGGTCAATTATATGATGGTTTTAATTCAGGAACAACGTATAATGGAATTACACTAAGTACTGAATTCGTATCCGGTGGAGCATTTTCTCTAGATGGTATTAACTTAAATCCTAGGGGGCAATCAATGGTTGCTAATAAATTCATCGAACTCATGAATTCTTCTTTCAATGCAAACATACCATTTGCTGATCCAATAAAATATTCAGGGATAATTTTCCCTTAATGCAAGTCTAATCAATCTAAAAACAATTAATTATGAAAAAAATTTACTTAACAGCTTTAGCAGGATTACTTTCTGCAGTTTCTTATGGCCAATGTGCCGGAGGAAGATATTCAACTGATGTTTTTACTAACGTTTCGGTATCAAGTGGAATCAACTACGGTTCTAACACTTCTTTTACAGGAGCTACTACTCAATTAGACCTAGATGTTTATGAGCCAACGGGTGATACAGAAACGGCTAGACCTCTAATTATTTGGGCACATGGTGGTTCTTTCATTACAGGATCAAAAACAGATGGAGACGTAGTTACCTTGGCAAATGCTTTTGCGAGAAAAGGATATGTTTTTGTCTCCATCAATTACCGATTGGGAATGTGGCCGATTAATCAGCCAAGTGCAACTCAAGCAGTGGTAAGAGCTGTACAAGATATGAAAGCATCTATACGTTTCTTTTACCAAGATAGAGCAACAACAAACACATACAAAATCGATACAACTAAAATTTTTGTCGGAGGTACTTCTGCAGGAGCAATAACAGCCATACATCTTGCTTATCTAGACAAACAATGTGAATTACTAGAATTTCTTTCTGCATCCGAAATCACTGCTCTAGGTGGAATTGACGGCACCAGCGGAAACCCAGGTTATTCACAAGATATCGTCGGAACGATTGGTCTAGCGGGAGCTTTAGCAAGTTATGGTTGGATGGAAGCAGGTGATGTTCCTATTTGTATGACGCATGGTACAAGTGATGGCACAGTCAACTATAGTCGTGGAATGGTAAATGTTTCAGGAATTAATATAATGGAGTTAGATGGTAGTAGAATGATTGATGAACAAGCAAATGCTCTTGGAGTTCAGAGTAATTTCTATACTCATCTTGGAGCAGGTCATGTACCGCATGCGTCTTCTGCACAATATATGGATACAACTGTCAATTTTATCCGAGATTTCCTCATTGACGTTATGGGATGCACAGATGCAGCATTGCAACCAGAAAATGCACCTTTCGGAACAGCAACATTATACGCACTAAACTATTGTGGCCTTTCAGTTAATGAAAACGGACAAAAAGTTATTGACGCTATTTATCCTAACCCTTCAGAAACTGAATTAACCGTAACGTTTAGTGAAACTGATTCTGAAAAAGAAGTTGTTTTGTTAGATCTTTCAGGTAGAATAATTGAAAAATATTCTGTTAGTGGAGCTAGTTTAATAATTAAACGCAGACAGCTTAACTCTGGAACTTATATCCTTAAAACTACTGTCAATGGAATCATGAACACGTCGAAAATTGTTTTTAAATAGAATTATTATTTTATCAAAAGCTCTTCCTTAATTGGAAGAGCTTTTTTATTTTAGCCGTATGACAATTATAGAACTCACGAGCAAAGAGCAAATGTTGGAAAATTATGAATTACTTCTAGAGGTTTATCCTTCATTGACAAGAGAAGAGTATTCTGCAGAACTTGATGAAATGTTAAAACATAATTATGGACAAGTGGCGGTGTTCGAAAACGAAAAATGCATCGGAATCACAGGTTTTTGGATTGGAACAAAATTGTGGTGTGGAAAATACATGGAACTAGACAATGTAGTTGTATCAAAAAAACATAGAAGTAAAAAAGTAGGTCAATTAATATTTAATTTCATGGAGAAAAAAGCGAAAGAACTAGATTGCACAATGCTCGCCCTCGATTCATATACTGATAACTTTAAAGCACATAAATTTTTCTATCAACAAAATTACATTCCGAGAGGCTTTCATTTTATAAATATCATCAAAAAAGAGAGAATACGATAAGGGTTAGCAAGTACATCCTTTTGCTACTTTTCCACAAATTCAACAAACAACAAATATATTGTCCATGAATTTCGGAGAAACAATATGCTTCTTATTACCAATTAAAATCGTCGTCAATAAATCAAATTCTTCTTTTGCAACTACATCAATTTTACCTTGAATTTTCAAACCTATTTTGTCAGCATACTGCAAAAATTCAGTTGAATTATCTTTCACGGCTACTATCCTACAAGATTCACCTTCCTTAATTTCACTCAAGGTTTTTCTAAAAGGTAAGATGATTTCACCTTTTGAATTGGGTATAGCGTCTCCATGAGGATCAAATTCTGGATAATCAAGTAATTTATCTAGACCATCTATTAATTTGGAAGAATGAACATGTTCTAATTCTTCAGCAATCTGGTGCACCTCGTCCCAACTAAAATCTAATTTCTCATATAAAAATGTTTCCCACAATCGATGACGTCGAATAACCATCATTCCGGCCAGCTTGCCTTTTACAGTTAATGAAATTTTTCCGTATTTTTTATAATTAACGAGGGATTTATCTTTTAATTTTTTGAGCATATCACTTACCGTTGCCGGTTGAACGTTCAATTTTTTCGCTAAATTATTTACCCCAACTTCTTTTACACCAACTTCAAAAATGGTCAACTGCACAAGTGTCTTAAGGTAATTTTCTTCTGTAAAAGATAACATGGAAACAAAAATAACAAATAAACCTAAATAAAATTGTTAGACTAATCTAACTTTATTAGTTTTGTAACCAAAATATTTATTATGTGGAATGATTTAGTAGAATGGTTCAAAAGTATTGACCCCATATTCGCAGCTTTAGTTGCAACAACATTCACTTGGTTAGTCACGGCATTTGGTGCGGCTTTCGTTTTCTTTTTCAAATCGTTGAACAGAACTGTTCTTGATGTTGCGCTAGGATTCACTGGAGGTGTAATGGTTGCTGCCAGTTTTTGGAGTTTATTAAACCCTGCTATAGAATTATCAGGAGGGAGTTGGATTCCTGCTGCAATTGGATTTATGCTAGGAGCATTTTTCTTATTTGGACTAGACAAGCTATTGCCTCACATTCACATAAACGCAAAAGATGGTGAAGCTGAAGGAATAAAAACCAAATGGCACAAAACCAAGTTATTAGTTTTAGCAATAACAATGCATAATATACCTGAAGGATTAGCCGTTGGCGTATTATTTGGAGCGGTTGCTGCAGGCTTACCTGGAGCAAGTATTGAAGCGGCCATGATTCTTGCAGTTGGAATAGGAATACAAAATTTTCCTGAAGGTTTTGCTGTTTCGATGCCATTAAGAAGGCAAGGTATGAGTCGATGGAAAAGTTTTTTCTATGGACAGCTGTCCGCAATTGTTGAACCGATTGCGGGCGTATTAGGTGCTTGGGCAGTATTCACCTTTACTCCTATTCTTCCTTACGCGCTTGCCTTTGCTGCTGGAGCAATGATATTTGTCGTTATAGAAGAAGTGATTCCAGAAACACAACGTGATGGGAACACCGATCTCGCAACTTTGGGATTTATGGTGGGATTTGTAGTAATGATGAGTTTAGATGTTTCACTTGGTTAAAACGAACACAATGAGGAAATTTGCTTTTTTTTTAGTGTTATTTTTTTGCTACAAAACTCTAAATGCACAAGAAATTATTACTGACCGTCCAGATCAAACGGAAAGTTCTTCTACTGTACCTAAAAACAGTTTGCAGATTGAAAGTGGTGCCAATTTCGTTTTTTCGGAAGAAAATGGAATGAGTAATCAATCAATTGTTGCTCCTTCTACACTTTTCAGGGTAGGTGTGTTTAAATGGGCTGAATTGAGAATTTTAAACCAATTTGAATCGAATCGATTTGGAAACAACCCTTCGATAAAAGGATTAAGTGATGTAGAAATCGGTACAAAAATTCAATTACTTAAAAGAAAGAGTATCAATACTGAAATTGCTTTTCTTTCACATATTATTCTGCCAACAGGATCTCGCAACATAACGAATTATGACTTTGGAACAATTAACAAACTATCCATTTCGCATTCTCTAAATGAAAACTTGGATTTAGGGTATAACATCGGTTACAATAGCTCTAGCGGTTATATTGGCGACTTCACATATTCTCTTGCATTGGGAATTGGACTAACAGACAAAGTTTCTATGTATATTGAACCTTATGGGGAATGGATAAACTTCCAATTTTTACAAGCAAATATTGATGCTGGTTTTACGTATCTTTTACAAGAGAATTTACAACTCGATTTCTCTTTTGGACTAGGTCTGAATTACAACATGAACTACATTTCTGCAGGAATTAGTTGGTTAATTGTGCGTTAGAATCCTTCTTAGGATAACTCAACTTATGCCAATCCATATCTCCACTTTCATTAATTAATCGCTGATATTTTCGTGAAGTCGTGACCCTCGAAAACGCATTAAAGTGCCACCATTCACTTGGAATATTTCTAAATTGCTCCGATCTCATCACTCTACGCAGTAAGCGCCTGTTTTCCACTTGTATTTCTGTCAATTCCCCCGTTTTTAAGAACGTATATTCTAGATTTGGATACGAAATAGTCCGAAAATCATCATAACCACTTCCCATATCTAGCTGAATTCCTGCAGAATCAACAATACTCAAATCAACGGCTGCACCATAATTGTGAACAGAACCTCGAACGGGGTTTGAAACATACTTTCCTCTGCGCAATACTGGTATAGAATCAAGTGCATCCCACATTTCTTTTTGAACCTGCCAAGGTCTTACCCCGTCAAAAACAAGTAGAGAATAACCTGGGTGAATAGAGTCCAAATAATTTTGACAATTGGATAAACGTTCAGCAACTTCCTTATTCAAATAGACAACTTTGAGTGTATCGTATAAAACCATTCCCATGAAATTATTGGGAGTTGAATACTTTAAATCGATTCTAATTTTTGGGTTTACAGCTTGAATGTCAATTAAATCTAGTGAATCAAAGTAAGTAGAGGTCATACCAATAAAGTCAACCATAAGTTCAGTAGAATCGATTTTCATATCAAGTTCAGGAGGAATGACATAAATAATATCATCCTGATCTTGACAAGAAAATAAAACAAATAAAGCAAACGCGTATCTCATCATATTCCAAACTAACAGATCTTAAATTAATAAAATATTCTAGAATTAGAATTCATTATTTGCACATTCTATTTATTTTTGTCTCAAACTAAATAGAAACAATGCCAAAGATATCTAGCAAGGCCATTCAAATGCCTGAATCACCTATTCGTAAATTAGTTCCTTTTTCGGAGCAAGCTAAATCGAGGGGAACTAAAGTCTATCATCTAAATATTGGTCAACCAGATATTGAAACCCCTGAAGTTGCATTAAGTGCAATTAAGAATATAGATAGGAAAGTAATTGAGTATTCTCATTCTGCCGGTTTTCAATCTTACCGAGATAACTTAGCTGCTTACTATAAAAAGGTTGGAATTGATGTTGATGCAGACAACATTATTGTCACAACAGGAGGTTCAGAAGCCTTAACTTTCGGTTTTTTGTCCACCTGTAACCCTGACGATGAAATTATCATTCCAGAGCCATTTTATGCAAATTACAATGGCTTTGCAGTTGCAGCAGGATTAAATGTCATTCCGGTAACTGCCTCCATTGAAAATGGCTTTGCCTTGCCTCCAGTTGAAGAAATTGAAAAAAAAATCACATCCAAAACAAAGGCAATTGTTATATGCAACCCTGGAAATCCAACAGGTTATCTTTATTCTAAAGAAGAATTAGAGCAACTAAGAGATATCATCATCAAGCATGATTTATTCTTATTCGCTGATGAAGTGTACAGAGAATTTTGTTATGATGGGGCTATTCCTCATTCAGTAATGAACTTGGAAGGAATTGATCAGAATGTAATTATGATAGATTCTGTTTCTAAACGCTATTCCATGTGTGGAGCTAGAATAGGTTGTTTAGTTTCAAAAAATAAAAAAGTAATGTCCGCGGCGTTAAAATTTGGTCAAGCCAGATTATCTCCTCCTACAATTGATCAAATTGCGTCAGAAGCCGCGCTGCAAACTCCACAATCTTATTTTGATAATGTTGTGGATGAATATGTTGAAAGAAGGAACATCATGGTAGAAGGGTTAAACAATATTCCAGGGGTATATTGCCCAAAACCAAGAGGTGCATTTTATTGTGTTGCGAAATTTCCAGTTAAAAATACTGAACATTTTTGTCAATGGTTATTGGAGGAGTTTGAATATGAAGGGTCAACTGTAATGATGGCTCCTGCAAGCGGTTTCTATTCTACAAAAGGCGAAGGATTGCAAGAAGCAAGAATTGCTTATGTTCTGAATCAAGACTCCTTGAAAAAAGCTGTAATTTGTTTAAAAGAGGCGTTAAAAGTGTATCCTGGAAGAATTTAAAATCCTTTCAATACTATTTTATTTCTGCCCAATTCAATCAGTTTTTTGGATTCCATTTGTTTGAGCAATCGAGAGATTACAACTCTAGAAGAGTGTAAATCCTCTGCAATTTGTTGATGAGTGTGATTAATCTCTAAAGAACCTAGTAACTTAGCTTGGTCTTTGAGGTATTTATCCAAGCGGGCATCCAGACGCATAAAGGCAATTGCATCTATTGTTTCCATTAATTCGGTAATTCTAACATGATAGCTCTCTAGAATATATTGCCTCCAAGAAGCATGTCTATTCATCCAATCTTCCATGTATTGCATAGGTATCATCAGCAATATTGAATCTTCCATGGCTGTTGCTTTAATAGAGCTCTTGCTTTTTCGAACGCAACATTGTAAAGTCATTGCACAAGTATCACCGGACTCAATATAATAAAGCAATAATTCGTCTCCTACCTCATTCTCCCTGGAAACTTTCAGTGAACCTTCAATTATAAAAGGAATGAAAGTTACTTCGTCTCCTGGATCTATAATTACTTCTCCAGAATCGATTGACCTAATTTTTCCAACTTTTAATATCTCTATAATTAATTCATTGTCGAATAAAAAACCAATTCGTTCTTCAATTAATCGTATAAATTGTTTGTTTTCTACCATCCTTTACAAAGAAGTTGTTTAAAGTTGTCTAAGTAAAATGACAGAAAAAGCTAATAGGTTCAATGCTTTCCAATGTATTTTATTTGTTTCAAAACGTATCAAAATAGCTTTA
>Ga0316208_1000712_pt1 | contig 37178 bp, 41 predicted proteins | sample 3monopyrite_MG_FD_204944 | JGI IMG/M metagenome (GOLD analysis project Ga0316208, IMG submission 204944) | Microbial mat bacterial communities from mineral coupon in-situ incubated in ocean water Damariscotta River, Maine, United States -... | ecosystem: Environmental > Aquatic > Marine >...
AAAACCGTATGCTCCTTTTAGAATGTATCGCAGGTGGTCTAACTGCGTTAGAAAATCAACTCGTGTACCAACCTGAAATTAACAATTCACGCTAACTATGAATAATAGTTAATTTCTGTCGTATAATTTGTCGCACAGCAAATAAAAAAATATCTATACTTCATATTAGATGATCGTGCGAATAAAAAGCGTACGGCACCGCCATGCTGATGGTGCAATAGGGCAGTAATTAAGGCAACAGAGGCGCGATCAGATCTTTATAATTTTTATTGTTGAGACGCTGTTTGTTGAGTGGACTTCAAATGATATGTGATGCGTATATGGAAAGCGGCTGTTTAAATAGCTGTGACAGAGTCGTGCGTAACAAAGGAAGGTCTAAAGAAATTTTGGTTCACGCAACTGTTAGGTTTTCACTATGAGCGGATGTTGTAATCAGGATAGTTCATTAGATCGGTTGCACGAACAGCAGCGAAGAACATTGCAGTTTGTGCTAGTTATTAATGCGGTTATGTAATTAGGTGCAATGGGCGTCTCTGTGTTATTAATTAAAACAATGGATTAAGGACACTCTGACTATTATAGTGATTATCCCTATCTGGGTATCCCCAAAAATATTCAATAAATCAGAGACATAAAATCCCAGTATATATCGTATATTAAAGAATATATAACGCTTACCGTTATATAACGTATAGCGTTATACTTAACGGATGATAAAGGATTTCAAGTGCGACGAGACCGAAGGAATTTGGGATGGCGTGAAGTCACGTCAATTCCCGCATAATATTCAAAATGTGGCGCGCCGGAAACTTCGAATGCTCAATAATGCAGTTGAGCTACAGGATTTGAGCGTTCCCCCGGCTAATCGACTCGAAGTGCTTCGAGGCAATAGGAAAGGCCAGCATAGCATCCGTATTAATGATCAATGGCGAATTTGTTTTATTTGGAAAAACGGTGATGCCTATGCTGTTGAGATCGCAGACTATCACTAGAATAGTGATATCTCGTAATGGGATCGTGTAAGGATATAAAAGGTGAGGTATTAATATTATGGCAAAGAAGTTAGCGAATGTTCACCCAGGTGAGATATTGCTTGAGGAGTTTTTGTTGCCTATGAATATCAGCCAGAATAAGCTGGCAAGGGATATTAGTGTACCGCCTAGGCGCATTAATGAGATTGTGCATGGAAAAAGGTCCGTTACCGCGGATACGGCATTACGTTTGGCGCGCTATTTTGGTGTCACAGAGCAATTTTGGATGGGGTTGCAGGCCGATTATGATTTGGAGGAATCCAGAAAGCGGCTTGGCAATAAACTGATTAAAGATGTTCGTCAATTAGCGGCGTAGACTTATTATGTTAAATACAGTTTACCGAAAGCGTATATTTCACATATAGTTACTATTTAACATAAGATAGATTATACGTCGAAACCATAATTATGGCCTCTCTTAGGGTCATACCTGATTGCTTGACAGGTATATCGATATACGATATATTTTGTTAATGATTGTTAACCTTGTTGGCAAGATGTCTACAGACATCTACGATGGTATTAATAGCCGCCAGGCACGTAAATTACCCACTGAGCTACATGACAAGGCGCGGCGATTATTAGATCAGGTAAATGCTGCTCCACGCCTTGAGTTTCTCAGAATTCCACCGAGCAATCGACTTGAAAAATTGCGGGGTAATTTAGCCAAATACTGGAGCCTGAGAATTAACGACCAATGGCGGATTATTTTCAGATGGGACAATAACGACGCATTGGATGTAGAAATAATCGATTATCATAGGTGAATATGATGCTACCAAAAAAAAGGCCCCCAACGCACCCAGGAGAAATGTTACTCAAAGAATTTCTAGAACCTCTACAGATGACGCAAAAGGAATTCTCTAAACACCTTAGTTGGACCTATGCAAGATTAAACGAGATTATCAATGGACGTCGTAATGTGACAGCAGATTCAGCTCTAGCGCTTGGCGAAGCACTAAAAACCGGCCCAGAATTTTGGCTTAATCTTCAACAAAATTGGGATCTATGGCATTGTAAGCAACGTCATGAGAAAGTACCACCGTTAAAAAGAGTGGGTTAAATTCACTCATCACTCACTCGTTTACATAATAAAGTACTGTTTTTTTACGGCGTCAGAATAAGCTTCTTTTTTGCTGATTTATGACGTTCTTTGAGTTCAATATCGATGTATTTATCGGTAATAGCGCTAGAACTATGACCGGCATCATCTCTGACGTGCTCTCGTGGCCGGATCTTGACGTCATCCGAAATCCCCGTATGTCGTAACCAGTGAACGGTGGCAGTATCGTAAAGTCGTCGGCATAGCGGGCGAATTTATGTCTACGCTTCTCAAGTTCTTTGTCCAAAGGATCGAGCATGATATTCGCTAGCAGTGGCGATAATGGCCACACCCTGTGGAACACCTTCTCGACTCTCGCTATAGAACGGGTTATCGATAACCCCAGCTCGAAGATAACGCTTAATCAATTTGAGAAGACACTTATCCTTAACCTTGCAGCCAAGGTGCGTCATCAACAAATCATGATTAACCCGGTCAAAGAATTTCGACAGATCGACATCCACCGCGAAGCGGTGTCCTTCCTTGATGATGCCTTGCACCTGTTTAACCGCTTGTTGCCCATTACGATGGGGCCGAAATCCAAAACTATTGTTCGAGAATCCGGGATCGAAAATGGGCGTAAGCACTTGGGCAATGGCTTGTTGGATCACACAATCAGAAACGGTTGGAATCCCCAGCTGGCGAGTTCCACCATCCGGTTTATCGATTTCAACACGTCTGACCGGTGAAGGTTGGTACTGTCCTGTTCTCAGTTCAGTCATGACCGTTTTCCAATGGCCTGATTTTGCCCAAGCGGGGAACTCATTAATGGTCATATCATCAATGCCAGCAGCCCCCTTGTTGGCTCGAACACGCTGCCAAGCTTTGAGGATATTATCTCGTTGCAAGACGCGTTCGAATAGATTGTCGCTAAAGGCTGGCTTCAGGTCACTACGCTAAGTCACGTCATCGCCGGACGGCGTTCGTGCATTCAAGTGTGGCAAGGCTCCTCCTTTATCTAAATGTTCAGGCCTTCGCCCTGTCCTATCCATTACGATGGGCGTTTGACTGCTATGCCATCTGCTGACTTCTGCTTAATCACTCTGCCAGTTGCCCAGCAAGGCGCTATCGGTTTTCATCTCGTTTGCTCATGCAAGGCGATGAATCCTACATGCCAAGGCTTGGTCGACCAGTGGCCTCATTGGTTATCTACCGATCGCTTGTTAAGCAGATCTCCCCAGATAAGCGCATGAACTGTCGCTGCACTGCTGCATCATTTACGGTGGCCATTAGATCACGTGGCTTCGATGTCTTGTGCCATCTCGCCTCTAGCCTACGCCTCATATGATGTTCTTGTTCATCAGCTCGCAGTTTTGCGTCCGGTTTCCTTCAGACCGCCCCTCGCGGGTTGGCCCTTGCCATTCGCTAGTAGTTGGCACCCGCTGACGATATAATCGACTATGGGTGGTGATCTTCCTACAGAGGACTTTCACCTCATTAGTTCATGCCCATGCTGGGCGTACACAAATAGCTGCACGTGGACAATTTAAAGCGGCACTTGTTTTGCGAAAAAAACCGCAAAAACGTGCCACTTTAAATCTCTTGGGGTTATATTCCCCGCTGCTTGCAGCGTTTAAAAAGTATTGCGATGAAATCTTTGATTACGGGCAATTCGTCTTAATACCCCGTCCGCTTGCGGCGGGGATGTTTATTTTGCCAGTGAGCAAGGCGTTAGCGCAACATAAAAAGCGAAGAGAAAATTATAGATCAGTTCAAAATAAGGTGATTCTTCGTCAAGCTCGTGAGTCTTCTGGTTTAACCCAAGAAGAAATAGCAAAGATGTTAAATACAAAAAAATCAGCAATTTCACGAATTGAAAATCATGCTGAGGATATTAAACTATCAACATTAGAAAAATTTGCATCTGTTCTTGGTCGTAAAGTTGAAGTCTCAATTAGATAAAATAGCTAACGCCCTCATCAGCCGCTGACGAAAGTGAAAGGTTTTGATGACGCACACGGGTTTGAACCGCTAAAGTTAATAGACTTAGGCTGCTTTTTCTATACGATTTCGGCCATTTTCTTTGGCCTGATAAAGGGCCTTGTCTGCGCGTTCTATTAATAGCTCTGAAAGATCATTTTTTTGAAACTGGGCGATACCAATTGATATGGTTACCTTGCCGTATGTTTTCCCATTTTGAGTGTTTTTTAATTTTCCTGATGAGATTTTTTTTCGAATATTTTCTGCAATGATTGCAGCATCTGCCAGATTAGTTTCTGGCAGAATGAGGGCGAATTCTTCGCCACCATAACGTGCAGGCAAGTCATTTTCCTTGGTACAGTGTTTGAGGGTTGATGCTACAAATCGTATGACTTTGTCTCCCACAAGATGGCCATATGTATCATTAACTTTTTTGAAGTGATCAATATCCGCCATCAAAAGACAAAATGAACTGGATGTTTCATGGTTAGTTTGAATGATCTGTTCTAGCGCATTGTCAAATGCCCTGCGATTGAAAATACCCGTCAGTGAGTCTTTCAGTGATTCTTGTTTGCTTTGAGCAAGTTCTTTGCGTAACACTTCAACCTCTTCAGCCATATGGGTGAGTTGGTTTTCAAATTCACGTTGAGAGAGCTCGGTTGTGCGTGTGTATTGGATTACTTTTTCGACTTCGGCTTTCATCTGATCAGGCGGTGCTGACGAATTCAGGATGCCGACAAAATCATGAAGGCTCGTTACGTAATTGGATAGTTTGCCATCGGACTGTTCGAAATTTCCCTGAATATTATTAATGATATGCCGCAGGCCATCGCGAATGGTATCCAGGCTATCGTGATCTTGTATGTAGAATTGCCGATACAAATTCCATAATTCTTCAGTACGTTGTTGGTCAGGTTTTTTTGCACAACTTTCCAGTGCGGATTTTAATGTTTTATTATTATCAACCATGCAATCGTATCCCATACGATAGTTCAGTGGTGATAATGGTATTTTGTAATTCGATAAAAACGAAAGTGTTAGGCGGAGGATTTCAGAGGCTTTTTGTTGGTTTATTTTATATGGGTTTTTGTCCATTAGGAGAACCGTTGTTATGTTCCTATAGTGTTATTTTGAATTTGCTTATCGACCGCTACACCGATTTCTAAAATGAAAAATCAGAGCTTGATATGCACATGAAACAGGATGGTTGCCGCTTTTGTTTATGGGATCTGCGGGCATAAGGGGACGAGATCTTGCGTTATCGCCACTTAACTTGTTGTTTTTAAAATAACTTCTCTCCCGATTTTTTCTGAGACACTTGGATGGGTTTTCTTTTGGCCGATTTATGACGTTCTTTAAGCTCTATGTCGATGTATTTATCAGTAATAGCGCTGGAACTGTGGCCCGCATCGTCTCGCACGTGCTCTCGGGGTCGTATTTTTACGTCATCGGATATTCCGGTATGGCGTAGCCAGTGTACGGTAGCATCCATCATCGCGTCGGCTTCTTCTGTTTGTTTCTGAGCAGCCAGACGCTGGATTGCCTGGTCAAAACAGCTTTGCACAATGGCGCGTATGTGCGTGGTATTTGACATGGGCCCCTGGCCACGATGAACCGGCAGTAGGGGGGAATCATCGGCCGGGGAAGGCAACACCGTGCACCCCTGAAACTTTCTCCACCGTTTTAACGCCATCAACATCGTATCACTGACCGCAATTTGTCGTTCCTTATTGCCTTTGCCCACCGTGGTAAACCACCACAAACCGTCCTGGTCTTTATGAAAATCATTCATCGTGGGTACCCAGCGTTCGCTGGCAGCGAGCTCGGAAATGCGTAAGTACATGCTATATAAAGCCGATACCATGAACAGTGTTCGCTCGTGCGAGCCAGGATTGTCGGCGGCCATCTGTTCTGCGGTGTCGATGACCATTTGCCATTGTAGCGGGCTTAAACGACGGACCTTAGTCTGTCCCTGCCGTTTTTGTACAAACTTACTTTTCTGACGTATCAAAGCCACGGGGTTGGTGTACGTATATTCTTCTAACAATAAATATTGATAGAAGCTGCTAGTGATGGCCATCAGCTGTTTAATGCTATTGTTTGAGGCGAAATAGTCTTTCTTGGACGGTGTTTGGCCTTTCTTGAATGCGGATTTTGAGACCGTTGCGACAAATGGCCGCCATTCGGGATTGGGTTCACGTTTTCCGTCCTTTTCTAGAAAACGCGGGGCTTTCTTGATGCCAATCCATGCTGCCGGTGGTCGTTGACTGAAACGAATGAAATTTTCGATATCGTCTCGTTTCAGCCCGTCCAGTGTTTTGAATGTGATATGCCAACACCAATGTAACAACCGCTCGATTTCTCGGCGGTAACTGTTGAAGGTGCCGGTACTCCCGGTGTACTGCTGAAGAAATTGCAGCGCCATGTCGAAATCATGGATCTGCTCAGATGAAAGTCCATCGGGTGCAGTACAGGCATCAATGTGTTCCATGGCATCGAAGCACGCGTGCGGCGCACGCCTCATACTCGTTGTTGTCATTGACTCATCACGCGGATACCTTTACCGTAGTAATCATACTTATCACAGTATAGAGATAATCAGCCCTAAATCAACCCGCATTTAAGCATTCATAGATGCGGGGCCGGATTGCTCCTATCCATGAAAATAATATGACAAGTACTGATAATTCGTGCGCCTCTTATGCACAAAATGAATATAAACATGTGCTAAAACAGACCCATCAATTAATATAATTAGCGGTTAATCAATTACTTAAAAAACCATGCCACAATAATTAATCTTATGGGCCTGCTACCTTAAGGCTGATAAATAAGGCCTTAACTTATTGACATAATTAGATATTGCAACTATATTGTCATATATGACATATAGCGCTGAAAAGAATCACCTCTATCCTCTGCAAGATCAGGTCCTCGCCAAAGTCTTTGAGCGCCAAGGTGCCTGGGGTATTTCGGGTGTAATTTTGTGTGGTGGTACCGCGCTTGCTCGATGTTATTTACAACACCGCATATCTTATGACCTCGATTTTTTTGTCCCACGCCACTTTTCTGTTCAGCGTTTTTTACAGAAATCAGGTAAGGATGGCTTGATATTAGACGATATCTCCATTGAAGATGGGGATAAGTACGTTACACAGGTTCATGCTTATACGATTATTAATAAAGAACAGATAAAGCTTTCCTTTGTACAAGATGTTTTTGACGGAATGTGGAACACCGTAGATATTAATAATATTCGCACCGAAGAAATACAAGGCTTGTACCATCGTAAATTACGAACAGTTACAGGCAGTGGTCACGGCGACCAAACACAAGGGGCGCGCCAAAATGCACGTGATTTATTCGATCTCTATGCACTGCATAAATCTGTTGAACCCCTCTCAGAATTTATAAAAAAGGGTAATCAGCACGGCATAAACCTTCCCGTTGCACCGTTTTGTGCAAACATCATAGCAATGCCCTGGTTGGAATTAATGGAGGAATTTGATCGTCTAGTGATTTCTGATGAATACAGCAATATCAGTTTCTTTAGAGAGATCCGAAATACATTAGTCGATGAAGCAGTCGCCTTGCAAAAAGAAGGCGTGTAATGATATTAACTTCCAAACAAAAACAGATTACATGGAAAAAAGCACGCCGCATGGCTTTTTGGGATCAGCCCCATTATGAATATGGGGTGTGGAGACAAGCCATTTTAAGTGGCGATCACCGTACGCTTACCCGTAGTATCCAGTATATGAAGCCTATCGATTTTATAAATTTAATGAATATAAATTATTTTATTGGCCACTGGGTGGAATGGCGAAAATTTTGTCATGAAAACAAGATTAAAAATAACGGCATTATATTAGATGCTCTTTGGGGTGATCATGTAATGAATAATGCTTTGATAACACCAAAAGATGAATTCCTCTCTCTAACAAAAAAACAAAAAGAAACATACAACATCGTTACACAGTACCCTGCTCCATTATCTATGTACGAACTGGCGAAGATTGCGAAGCGGAATTATCGTCGCGTCTATGACAATATAGACGCGCTTGTTAAAAAAGAGTTATTTAGTAAGGTGCGAGCAAAACGGAATAATCGAACGGTTCACTTAATTGCTGTTTCATCGCATATAGTATCATGAGGAAGTGGCATCATCATTGATGATGAATCTAGGCATAGGCATGCCCTTCCTTCAGTACACCCTATTATGTTAAGTCATAAGATAGATTATACGCACTATGATTGTAACGCCAAAGCAGAAATGTCCTATAACGCATGAACTCAGTTGGCCCACCCAGCAATATGACGTGTAGCGAAGCGAAATGGCGTATTGCTGGGTCAACTGCAGTGACTTGATATGCATTGGCTCTGCCATTTATAAAAAACATAATTATTTTTGGATGGGTCCTTAGAGTAACTTTTCGTACCGTTGGACTTCAAACCCCGAAGACAAACTATGGATGGTCGTGATTAATTTTTTGCGGCGTGCGGGCAATGGTTTTTTTGCACTGGTTGGCCTGGCTTTTTATATTTTTATAATTCCATACAAATGGATCATAGACCTTTGGGTTATGATTGGCCGGACGCTCTCACAACGTATCGAATACAGGGCAGATACTTTCGCCGCCGAGATCGGTGAACGCGATGGCTTGGTGCGGATATTGGAACGGTATTCAGAAATAGAGCATAAAAAGTGGAGCCTGGCTGAGCAGCTAATGAGTACCCACCCCCCGACGATGTACCGGATCGGCAGGTTGGAAGATTAGGATACGCGTTTTAGTGAGTAAATACGAAAAAATGTCTATTGGTTTTTCTTTTTTAATTGCAACATCTGGTCTTGTTATTGGTTTATATACAGAAGGCGCTAATTTTTCGCGATCTGGTTCTTTAATCGTTATTGTTGGTGTTATATATGGCTTTTTTGATTTACCTAACAGACTTGCAGATATTGATTCATGGGTAAGAAAGGAGGCTGAGAAGAATAGACAGAACGTGCTAATAGAAAATAAAATAGATGGTATTGGCGTTGCTGTTTCTGGTGAAGTATATGATAGCGTTGTCGAAGAATTAATTGAGCAGTTAAATAAAAAAGCAAAAAAGGCCAGGCGGAGATTATTTGCTGTTGAAGGTTTAATTTTAGTTACAGGAACGGCAATTTGGGGATTTGGTGACCTATTAATCCCAGCGCCATACTGCGCAAGCTAATTGAGGTGAAAAATAGTAATTTTTAGGAATGGCCAATACTCAGATCAGCCCTTCTGCCCACGTTTTATATGTATGACGGCGTAATACCCTAAAACCTAATAGCGCGGCTAACCAAGCAGGGTTTATAATGCCACCGCCTTCTGAATTGTTACTGCTTGAGGCAGTTGCGGTAATGCTTGTAAAGGTATCTTCAGTTTGTGTTCCCAGTATTACTCTAGTGTTATTGCTCGTATGCAAGCCGCCCACACTCAAGATTGTGTCGGTTGTTGTGGCCTCTGATGTCGCTGATGTGTGGCGCACACTGATTTGTTGACCGTTGCCTACGTAGCCAATGTTTTCCGTATAGTCGTTAGCATCTATGGCGTATTCGCCACCGGTAATTTTGACTGGTACGGTAACACCTGCATCTAAGCCCGTGATAGTGATTTGCGCTGATGTTTGTAGAGTTGACGGTGTCGCACTGGCCTCGTCTGTAAAGCTAAATTTAGCTGGTGTAATATCCAGCATTTCACCTTGGTATCGCAATAGGACTACATCTTCTTCAGAAGTTCCCGTATTACCTGAACCCGCGACCAAGATCTGACCGTCGGGTTGCAGAGCGATGGCTTGGCCCCAGTCTTTTCTTGGTCCAATCACCGTGGTGACGATGCCACCAGTGCCAAAGCTGCTATCTAGGCTTCCATCGCTATTGTAGCGCAGTAGAGCTACGGCATCATTCCAATAAACCCATAGGATTGCTCTTTTACGGTCGCGCCCCGCAACCAGTATCTGCCCATTGGCTTGCAGAGCAATAGCCGCAGCACCGTCATCACTTCCACTAATATCCGTAGTAACGATACCGCCGGTACCGAAGCCTTTACCAAATTCGGTATCTAGGGTACCGTTACTATTGTAGCGTGCCAAAGCTATATTATTATTAGTACCATATATGGTACCTGCGGCCAGTATCTGTCCATTGGCTTGCTGGACAATAGGGCCACCAAAATTCATAGTGACGATACCACCTGTGCCAAAGCTGCTGTCCAGGCTGCCGTCACTGTTGTAACGATGCATAACTTGTCCTTGAGCGCTGCTCCCTGCGAGCAAGATCTGTCCATTGGCTTGCACAACGATAATGCCGGCTGGTTGCTCTCTCAGGTTGACGATACCGTTGTCACCAAAACTGGCATCCAGGCTACCGTCGCTGTTGTAGCGAAGCAGAACCGTGTTAATTATGGGTGTTACCCAATCGTAGCTGCCACCCGTAACTAGGATTTTCCCATTGGCTTGTAGAGAGATAGCTTGGCTGTTAACAACGTAGCCGCGATAATTCATGGTGATAATGCCTTCAACACCGAAGCCGGTATCCAGGCTGCCATCATTATTGTAACGAAGCATAACGAGGCCTTGTGGTCTACTGCCGTCTCCAGAACTGCTGGAGGAGCCTGCGATCAGAATCTTACCATCAGGTTGTAACACGATAGCCTTGCCGTAATCATTATTACCTTCTATATCCATAGTGGCAATACCGCCGATGCCAAAGCCAGTATCCAAGCTGCCGTCAATATTGTAGCGAAGCAGGATAATGTCATTGTAAGAGACTGTTCCTCCGGAACCATAGCCCACGACTAAGGCCTTACCGTCGGGTTGCAGAGCGATGTCTACTCCATGGTCTGGGCCAATGCCAAACTCTGTGGTGACGATACCACCGTTACCGAAGCTGGTATCCAGATCGCCCGGTGCGGCATTAGCGCATACACTCAATATGCTCAAGCATGCGACGCTGAATATTTTATACGTGATTTTTATCATGCATCTTCCAAAATAATAATTGTTGCTGGAAGGGGGAAAGAGCTCCTTGAGAGGGCGACAATAACTGTGGATAGACGCTTAATCATGCTGAATTCCTTGAATTCACTTCTTTAAATTTAATGTTATTAATCTAATTAATATTTCGTAATATAGCATATTTTATCGACCCTATTATCTATTGCTATTGCATCGCGGATGGTAGATGAGAATAGGCAAGTGTTGTTTTGGCTGCTGATTGATTCTTTTCTTCCTTGTTTTGATGTTGGCTCTGTGGCAGAGCCAACGGCTTGATCTCGACTTCCTAAGGGGCTCCACCCCTGGCGCATGTCAACGGTAAAGCCTTCGGCCAAAAAGGGGGCTCCCTAACCTTCCGCGTTCTCTGCGTTCACTTGTGCAGGCCAGGCGATCACCCTCCCCTTTTTGCAATTGCCCCTTGCCTCCCCGCGCTTCGCCAGCCGGGCAGGAGCGCAGGCGCAGTGCGCTGTCGCTCAAAACTTAAAATTAAAGGGGAAAGATCATGAAGAAGACCATTTTAGAGACAAACTATGACAGGCTGGTGAAACTGGATATCGTGACAGACGGACAACCTAGGGGCTACTCAAAAAGTAAGGCCGGTGGTTATATGGATTTAGTGGTTGAACGTGTGGAGATGCTGGACGACTTTAACGGCCAATCCTGCAAGGCGATATCAATAGCCCACTACTTCAAACAGAACGGCGATCTGTGCCAAGATCCTGAAATGGTGGTGCTGGTCTATCCCGCATTAAAAATGGCCGAAGCCTTCAGTTTTCAGCAGGCCATCCCACCCGTTTATCAGGAAGTATACCCGGAGCCAGGCAAGTTCTACCCGCGCCTGAAAAAAGACCTTAATTCCTTTTTGCGCCAGTGGTTGAACAATCTCATCAATCAGGGGCATGGTAAGGAGTGGGTTTAAATAAATAAGGTAATCCCCCGGCAGTGTCGGGGGATCGACGCAATTTTTTTAACACGCCGTCCGAGTACGGCGCGTTGTTATATTTTGTTTCTAACTTCCTCAATAAATTGCCCCCATTTTTCACGTACTCGAACCAACTTGTATTCTTCATGGAATATACTGGTAGTCACCATGTGGCTAATATGAACATTGTTTCTTTCAATTCTGAGCATATTCATCAGTTTAATGAACTCGGCGAACTCAGTATTTTTGTTATTGACGGCATTATTCCATTTATCCAAACAGTCTATTGACGCTTTAAAAGTCAGTGGGTTGACCCTGCTGTTGTTTTGTTCTTTTGATAACTTTTCTTCATGTATAACTAATTTTTTGGCGTTGTTGCTTGGAAACCAAGAATTATATTTCTGAATAGTAATCTCATTGTTTTTAAATAATGAAGATATAAATATCTCTATAACACCTTCAAAAATACTGCCAAAATGTATCAGCTCTGCCTTAATGTTAGCTTGTTTAAAATCTAGCGGAGGATGAAGATATTCATTTACTGCTTGTTCATATGCCGCCATATATCTTACCGCTACAATTGCATTGTATTTTTCTTTAGAGCAAAGTTTCTGCTCAAGAAGAAACAACAATTGCTTTTCGATCGATACTTTATTAGGTGATATATTCCTTGTGATTTCACCTAAAAACAATTCCCATGTTGATGGATATTCCATTTATCAGCTACTTGGTTTCATTTGTCATTGTGCTAACTTCCCGCCTTCACATAGCTATATAGCGTCGGCTTGGATATCCCAAACATCTTACAAAGCTCTGGAATGGTGTTTTCTTTGGCGTGGTAGAGCTGAACCACGGCTTTACGTTTTGTTTTATCCAGGGCTTTCGCTCTGCCGCCTTTCTTTCCTCGTGCCCGTGCTGCCGCCAGGCCAGCGTGGGTGCGCTCTCGAATCAGGCTTCGTTCAAATTCGGCAATGGATGCAAAGATATGAAAGGTCAATTTCCCGGTTGGTGTCTGAGTGTCGATATTCTCTTGCAGGCTTTTAAAGCCAACGCCCTGCCCTTCAAGCCAGGTCATCCAGTCGATAAGATCACGTAGAGAACGGCCCAGGCGATCAAGCCGCCATACGACCAGCGTGTCACCCTCGCGCAGTTGTTCCCGCAATTGTTCCAGCCCGGTGCGCTTGGCCACTGTGCCGCTGATGGTATCGAAGAAGGTCTTTTCGCACCCTGCCCGCTTGAGGGCGTCTTTTTGAAGGTCCAGATTTTGATCTTGAGTTGATATGCGTCCGTAGCCGATTAGCATTGTAAAGAATCCCGTTTATTGTTATGCGTTGCTTTACGTTGTTTTCTTTACTGGCTATCTTGCCCGTTATTGGGATGTTTGGCTAGAGAAAAATAGGAAGGTATCATCGGCAAAGAAAACCCTCGTTTTCTTTACTCGACGAAATATAATTGAGAGCGAATCACAATCGAAAGGTCTCTCTGCTGAGCGGTATGTAGGGACTGGGAGTGTTTTTATAATAATTAGAGCGCACCTGCATTACGTAATCCCTCTCGGACGGCTTTCGAAAATTTATTTAGGTTTTCAGTGGGGTGCCTTCGGCCAGTTTCAGTTAGTGACTCGAAAAAAGTCCTGCGAAGTCCAGCAGTAAGTTCGAGCTGCACACCCATCTTTTTAATTCCTCGGTTGCATATGTTGTTACTTGCCGCGCCTTGTAGCATGGGGTTGTGATGTTCCTTAACTTGAAATCCGTCAGCTTCGAGCGATGTGCGAATGAATGCTCCGAGCTGATTATCTGCACCCCCCAGGTAAACTGCTTTGCCATTGCTTCTTTCGCCGTGAATTACAATGACATCTTGAGCTGTTTTCACAAGAGCTAGGCATTTAGGTTCATCAAAATTGGTGCTAGTGATATGTAGTTTTCGGTTGCCTTCGAGTTTAGTGCCTTCGAACAGAGCTACCGAAAGATCATCCGCTGCAATACTTAACGCGATTTCTGATGTGCCTAGTTCAATACCCCCACCGTGGGGAGCTATAACAACCGTAGAGGACGTATCATGCTCGTATATCACTACACGATAATCTTCTCCCTCGCGCTCTGCACCTTGCAGTTCTTCGAAGTTTGAATACTGTTTACGTTTCTTATTGCTCATGATTATTGTGAAAAATACAGCCTCAAAGCTCCGTCAGGGACTTGTTAAACGGTGCGATCTTTATACGATGCGCCATGATTCCAATTCCTTTTCGTTGCGCCGAATGTTCTTGTGATGGCTGCAAAGAGATTCTACTTGTGATTGTGTATACCCTGATTCTGCTGACAAGTAGGCTGTAGGCAGAAACTTTTTATTCTTTTCTTTCAGGCCTGCTTTGAGGATATCGTGGATTCTACTGGCCCGGTATTTTTTGATGTGCAGATTGATGAGATAGCCGACTAATAGGATTATTAACCCAGAGACAAGCGCGCCTACAAATGAATTTACACTTAGTAATGCCCACAAATCTAGAAGCCACTCCATGATTAATACCATTTAAAGGCGAACGACTTAAGCATCTTGTAAAGCTATGCCCCAGCTGTTTAATTACACGTTGTTGTAATCCCAATAGTGGTACATGTTATAGATGGTTTGTTACGACTACGACTAAGTGCATCCATAAGGGGTGCGTTAGCGGCTTTCTGTTGGGCAGTGTGGGCTTGGCTTCGCATGGAGATAGCCTTGCTGGCATCAATAGCAAGCCGACTAGCAAGGTATCTAGCTTCTTGATGACTCTTAATTAATGCGGCTTTAAGCTCCCTATTCTTTTCAGTTCTGTATAGGCTTGCATGTTCTCGTTTCTTATAAAATTCAGAATATGAAATTGTTTTATTATATAGGTCTATTACCGCACTCATAAACATTGAGTTATTTGTTTCCTCTATTGATATATAGCCTGGGTGTAGTGGAGGGGAGAATTTTCTCATCCCGGATAAGATTCTCTTATGACATTTATCTTTTGCTTCTGCAAATGCTGCTATACCGGTCATATCTTCTTCGGTCGCTTTTGTTTTATTTGCGCGCATCTTGAACGTGATTTTATTGTAATCATAGGCTAATTTTTTTGAAACCAGGATGTACTCCTGTGAATTTTCAAGATTTTCACCTAGTTTCTTGCATAAAGAGTTTGCTGCCTGAGCATCAGCATCTATTAGTGCTTTTTGCTCGCTATACATTTGCTGCTGCATTGTTTGGCAACCGCTTATAATTGTCAGCATCAATAACGAAATAAAGGCTTTCATTGGTTTATGTCCTTAGTTGTAGCTAACGAACAATCGTTCGCCCCGTATGCCGGGGTTGTTGGGCTAGGGGCTGGTATATCCGATCGGTATCATCTACCTTTCTTTATTATTGAATTTACAATACACGATACAGACTATCATTTGAACGGAAATAGATACTAACAACGTAACTTGTTAAGATATGATCCATCTCCTCCTTGACGGCCTGTCCAAACTGATTTCCCACTTCTTTATGGGACTGTGTTCGCTGAATAAGATCATAAGTTTGACGATTAGTACTTATGCCGACCAAAATGCGAATTTTTTCCGTCTTTTCCAAAGAAGGATAAATCGCACTGAACCCACTGGTATAAAAATATCCGCCGAGAACATCGAAAAATCGCGTGGATTTGACTAAAGTAGCAAATCTATCTTTTAGGTTTGAGCCTTCTTCGTTAGTAATAAAGGTTAAATCGTGTTGCATTATTCATTTGTTCCCATCAAATACGGTCAGAATATCGAATCTTGGCGGTAATGCGCGTTGTCGGTAAATCAGAAATAGGGCGCGTATAGATTGATGCATTTAAATATTCTTTTTCCTCGTCTATTTTTTCTTCTGGAATGTCCGTATACCAAGCTTTAGGTTTTCCATCCTCGCCACTTGACCATCGGTACCCTCGTTTTTTTAAATCATCTTTCTTATCAAAGGGCGCATTTGTCGCCCACAAACGAACGTCTGCACGACGGGCAGAATCCAGCAATCGTTTAATCACGGGTTCACCCGTTTTGAGAAGTGCTTGGCTTAATATATGAATCCCCGCCTGACAATCAATCGTTGCACGGTGCCCTTCAAAAAAGAATCCGTATTTGTAGGCCAGGTACTCCAGCTTGGCACTCTGAATACCCTCCTCTGCCCAGCCTATGTCAGCGTAAGAACATCCCCAGGATATATCCTTGAAACCGTCATACAGTCTTTCCACAAACGATCGATCGAATCTCGCGTTATGGGCAATCACAATAACCGCTTGGGATAACATGGCTGCGACCTGATCCAGATCAATGGATTGACCAGCCACCATTTCATCCGTAATGCCTGTTATTGTAGTTATTTCATCCGGAATCGGAATCCCCGGATCCTGAAAGCTATTATATTCAGGCAGTACGCGGTAGATTTTTCCAGAAGAATGAAACTCGAAGGGAACCATTGCCAGTTCAATAATTTTATCTGAAGCTGAATCAATACCCGTCGTCTCTGTATCGAGATAGATACCCATCTTTGGGTTTAGATCATCATCCGGATGATAGCGCTCAACGGGAACAAAGCGTTTTATGAGTCTATAGTCACCCGTCTTTTCGAGTTGATTGATTAATTCCTCGTCCATAATCACCTATCGCTATGTTGCCAATATAACAAGATTATTTGAGCTGTTATGATTACTGTCTTGAGCACAACTCAATGCCTTTTATGGGAGTTTCCTCTTTAACTATATGGCCATGCTCATTTTTGACCTTAAATTTAATCACATTATTCTTACTACTGATTAACTCCATTTCATTCATTACGCCCTATTCCCTCTCTCATCTTTTTCTCCAGCGAAATGACAAACAAATATGTAATCCCTAAACAAGAGGATCTCGAAGCAAATTCGGCATCTTTCCATTGCGTAACTCACCCATCACTTGCTCGGAAAGCTTCCATGGATCACCTTTGATCCGCGCAACCAGCTCCATCCAGACATGATTGAACGCATCCATGGCATCATCATCATCGAATTGGATTCCAGCAGGCAGCAACGGCGCAATGTCTTCAGTCAGGCTTCGACGTAACTTCTCCAACATCCGTTGCTCAGCAATAGCGCGTGAGATCGGTTTCCCCTCCAGCGTCAGATAATGCTCGAAGCAGGCAATTAGCTTGTCAGGATCCATCGAGAGCTGCTTGAGACCCTCATGCAAATCGAACAGGTCACGGTTCTTACGCCGCTGCAGTAATGCTCGAAGCTTTGTCCCGAACAGTTCTTCAGGTTCGAAAGATGCAATCTCAGTTTTCGCCTGGTGCCAACTGCTGTCAATCTCGAAGGGATATGGTTTGATGCCATATAGACTTTCGTGCTCACGAGTATTGATCTCGACCTTCAGTTTGAGTGTGGTTGCCGGATCGGCTTCGGGCGCAAACTTAAACACCAGGTGCATCGAGTGCCCGGCTTGATGTCGACTGCACTGTCCCAACCACGAGAGCGCATCACGAATGGCATCGACTGTGGGACCGATAGGCTCTGCTTGTATTTGCACCAGGTCGATGTCTTCCGAGTAACGCAGGGGTTGCTGGAATAGCAGCTTGTTGATCGCAGTGCCACCACGAAAGGCAATCTTGCCTGCCAAAGCAGGCAAATTAAATAGGTCACACAATGCCCGGGAGATAATCAGATCTTGCTCGACCTGTCTCGAATCTGGCCAGGGTGCTTTGGTGCTCCATTCTTGAATATAGGCGGCTGGAATCAAAAGTCTATCTCCACGCGTTCATTGATCACAAGCATCCACTTGGCATCATTTTCATGCAGTTCAGTAAGTGATTCAGTCAGTGGTTTAATGGACGGGTCCAGGAGCTTCATGGATTTGGCCTTCTTGGCAAACGGCTCCAGAATCTTGGCCTGGCGCACGTGGCCAGCATGATCCAGCAGATACCCAAGCCGACGCACAGCGGAATTCTCGTAGACCGCAGCAGCTTTTGCCAGCTTGCGTGGATCAGCCTTTGCGCCGAGATCCTGAGCAATCTGGGCCACGCCATTAATACCGGCAGCCTTGTGGAAGTAGCGGGCGCAATCCAGAAGGGTCAATTCCACTCCCGCCACCTTGGCAAAACCCGCCTCGCTTTTCATTTGTGAAAGCCAATCGGGCAGGTTAGTTTTCTCGAAGGCCGTTGGAGCCTGGTATATAAACTGGAGCCTATGGCGACCGATATCGAATGCCCGCAGTTGCTTCGAAGTCATCACCTGAAAAACCATGGCCGCCTGGTGTGAGGCACCATGAAAAGCGGCTGCCCGCAACAAGGAAATTCGATAATCAAGATCCAGATATTTCATCAGAGGGCCGATCCAACGCACCGGATCCGGTGCACCACCCACTCTATCTTCCGGCCTAAGAATCAGGTAAAAACCACGACGGGGACTTGCCAGCCGATGCTTCTTGGCCAACCTACCAGCGGCGGCAATGAATGCCTTAGCACTCAGACCAAGTGCTACCAATGCCTCTTCACGAGGAAAGTAAGCCCTGCCGCGGGAAAGCAGTTCATCAAGATAACTGTCAAGAGAAGCCATGCCTCGTTTATATGCGAAGATCGACAAAAAGACAAGTGATTTGCATATGACTGGGGGATGGCTCAGCCAGGCGTCAGTAAATAGACCGAACCCTGAAAAGCTTTGTGGTCACGATGGCCTTGAATACGCACCCATTATTATTACTGCTTCTTTGACAGGTAAAACAGAGCAAAAATGACCAGCCCTGTTACTACTGCGATCCGTAATTGTGGGCTTTCAACTTTTAACCCATGAGCCCACCGAATGAAATGCTCGCAATTCCAGCTCACTAGATTGTAGGCTTTACCAAGTTGAGACCGAGCGCAAGCAATGACTGCAGCCGGTGTCCGCCTGCTGGGATAACCATGAATCTTCATAGTCTTGCCATCTGCAAAGACGTTAACAGGTTCCTCTGCGACTTGGCCTGATCTGCGAGAGTTGGAGATGATGCATGGCATACCACCGATCTCTAGATCTGAGACTATGCCGAAGTGTTCTATGGGGCCGGCCATAACCGACACCACGGTACCTGGAATAAAATTGTTCATCTGGATCTTACCCCTATCTTGTAGTAAATTTGTATAAAATGTATGATATTATAAATATACATGTACTGTATATTTATAGACTAGGAGAATTGCTGTGTCAACTACAACCCTTAGTCCTGGGACCAGCTATCCAGCCGTAATCGGTGGGGTACTCGTAAAACTCAGGGACAAAATCAATCTACGACAGAGTGAGCTGGCAGCGACTGTTGGCGTGACCCAAGCAACTTGGTCAAGGATTGAGAATGGCTCTTCTGCATTGACCGTAGAACAACTGGGGCTGGCCGCAACAAAGCTTGGGGTGCTACCGAATAAGGTATTGCTTTTAGCCGACCAAGCATCAATCCAGCTCAAGGCTCAGGGGGTACAAGTTAAGCCCAGCAGAATTTCTGGAGGGGTGGACGCTGGTATTGCGTTGATCGGAGCAGCGGCACTTGGGGCGTTGATCGCCGCAGTAATTCTTGGAAAGAAATGACGGTATATATCCAACAACAATTACATAACTAAATATAAAAATAAGAAATGCAGCCCTTTATAGACCTCTCGCGCCGCTTTCGTTATCGGACGCACGCCGAACTTGAAAAGCCGAAACTCCTGGCATCATTTAACGAGCATGACATGGCCCATAAAATTAGGCTTACAGTCTGTGGGCTAAATCTTACCGATCCAATTCTTGCACCTGCCCATCGTTAATCATGGTTAGCATCACGCCAGATGAAATGTATACCTTTTTCGATCAACGTATTGCCGAATATAAATCGAGGCTCACTGAAAATTATTTCTCGCGCTAACCTCTCCTCAACAACCTCTTATTTAGCCGCTGAACGTCTCTATTTACGCCATCTTTAAATGCATTATTGGTATTCAAAATAAGCCTAAAAAGGCAAATGCAGTTATTAGTCTGTTTTTTTGCCCTTAAAAAATCCCAATTTAAAAAGTACATGAAACAACACTAACTTAGTGAGATCATAAGTTATCCACAAGGTATTGCCCTTAAGGAACTGGATCTTGCCCTTAAAGAACCGGACTTTGCCCTTAAGGAACCGGATCTTGCCCCTAAAGAACCGGATCTTGCCCCTAAGGAACCCAAAGTTTTAAAAAGCACTGCAAACATTTGAGTTTAAAAGATAAATTCAAGGCATATCAAAACGTAGTACTCTTTTAGTCCTTACGTAGTACTTCTTTAGTACCCGAGCAGACTGCTCGGTGCTTTCTTTTTTTGTTAACAGACTTAAAACAAGAAAACACTAAGATAAGCTCGCCATGACCCGTTTACCTCATTATCACCGCCTCAATCGCTCTAAAATCCCCTGGCATTCTTCTTCTGAAAAATACTGGATCCTAATCTCGCCCCGCCAGCGTTTCTTGTCATGCTCCATTTTCACCGACGCTCCGATGGCCTCTGATAACGCGTTTTCCAGCACCGTTATATCGGCATCCTTTCTTTGCTTTACCTTGCGTGAAGTTCGAGACCGGCGAACCAGCGCTTCGAGTTTCCGGACGGTGATTTCCTGCGCCACTGTCGCCAGCGCCAGCTTTTCGCGCTCCGCTTCTGGCGCACTGAGGATGGCCTTAGCATGACCCATAGTCAGCAGCTTCTCATCCAGAAAACGCTGCACCGGATTGGGCAGCTCAAGCAAACGTAGATAATGGCAAACGGTCGTATGAGAAACACCCAGCTGCTCCGCGACAGCGTCTTGGGTGAGGCTAAACTGGTCAATCAGCCGGGAGATCCCCCGCGCTGTTTCGATGGGGCTTAAATTTTCCCGCTGGAAGTTCTCGACCAAACAAACTGCGGCCGTTTCTTCATCGGTGTACGCCCGCACAATGCACGGTAACGAATCCAGACCGATCCGTTGTGCTGCGCGCCAGCGACGCTCCCCACAGACCAGCTCAAACTGCGCACCGCCCTGCCCTTTCCATGGCCGCACCACAACCGGCTCAATGACGCCGTGTTCTCGCATCGACTCAGCCAGCTCATCCAGCGACTTCTCAGGAAAATGCTTGCGCATCTGATACGAGCAACGCGCTATCAGATCAAGCGGGATGGCCTGGATAGTTTCTTTCATAGAATCGCACTATAAAACCCACCTTGCCACGTGGCAAGATTATTTGGCTTGGTCGCCCTCCCTCACCTACCCCGCTATGAAATGCGGCCTTTTTTTCAACCCCGTGCTAAGCGTGTTTCTATATCTTTTCTCAACCTCGCCATATCATGCGACGGCACCTCATAGTCCGCAAACACCGTCTCCCACAGAGAAGCGGCGCTCACCACCTCATCCATCACGGCCATCGCCTGTTTAGGTTGTAAGTTATAGTGCTTGGCAAGCTTCACCAGTTTGTCCTTCGTCGGGGGGAACGCTGTGAGCCCAAAACGCAGGACATGCTCCCGGTTCTGCGCCATGTTAGGCACCAGATCATAGGCGGGGGTCAGCTGATAACCCTGCTCATCATGCATCATCGAAAAATTCTTCAAGTGATCGTCGGTATTGCCTATCAGGGCATTGAAAACCATCTGACGAAATAAGGCCTGTAAATTCTCTCCAGGACGGGCTGAGAAGCGCCGCAGGACATTGGCTATGTCTTCGTACCCCAACACATAATAATCATCCGCCTGCAGCAGTGTCTGCATACTGATGAGATGCCGCCTGCCCTCATCGGTGACATCGAACCGTTTGGACAACAGTACCTTGCGCTCGCCACAGGGGTGGCATCTAAACTCGGGGACAGTGATCCCAGCATTACGGGCCAACTGCAACGTGGCGGCTTCAAGCGCAACCACATCATATTGATCTTTCACACTGGGGAATTTCGCTATCCAGTCAACGCCCGCATCCTGAATCAGCGCCTTGGGCCGTGCGCCTCCGGGTGAACTGCCGGCCTGAAACAACTGAGCCAGCGCCTCATCATCCAGCGTATCCCCCCTCTCAAATGCCTGGGCAGCGTTGAGTAGATCGGCCAGCGAATGCAGCGGCGCGCTGTGCGTTCTCGTCTCAACCGATGCCTTGGCAAAACTCAGCGCCCCCAATCCCTGCCCCAGATAACCCAACAAATCCGGCACACGTTGTTCCTGACGAGGAAGCTCATAATTGCGCACCAATAAGCGTCGTCCCCAATCATCCGGCAGCGCATCTTCAAAAACACCGTGTACGCCCGCCTTAGGCCGGTTTGCTGAAAAGATAGCCTGAGTCAACGGCAAAGCATTGGGATCGAGGGGGAACGCGTCAGGCCTGCCTAAGTACGTCTGCGCATAGCGAAACTCTCCCCTAATGGAACCTTTGTGTCCTGCGGGATCAGCGGCGATCAATTCACCTGCCAAACAGGCTTCACCATTGGGAAGGGTTAACCAGACATTCAGGCGGATCATTTTTTCGCCCGCCCTACCCGCTGGCGTTGCGGTTTCTGTGTCTGCTCGAATTGCTCAAACAAGCTTCGTTCCTCTTTGAAAAGCACCGCCCATTCATCCTGACGGTTCAACAGGCTGGAGGCCTTCACCCACAGACCGATTGGCGTGGAAGGATGCCCTTTTTCCATCTTGGCATAGGTTTGACGAGACACCCCCATTCTTTGCGCAAAGATGGCCTGGGATTCATTGTACTGAAGCCTTAATTGCCGGAGCCTACGCCCTAGCGATTGGCAAATATCTTCTTGTGGATCATACGCAGCGCTCATATTAAACAATATATATTATAATTAACATTACAGCCATTATTATCGGCTTACTTTGATTATTTTTAACATTAGCTATCATCGTTAACTAAGTTTTTTAGCATGGCACCGACCTATAATTAAGCAACCGTTTCGATAGCCTGCTAAAAACTGCGAAATTACCAATATAAATTGTATATTTTACTATATCTATCAATGACTTAATTAATAATTCGACCGTCGAATTATTTTGCTTACCGCAAATATTCTGTTAGCGCATTGAGCACTGCCTTTTTATCGGTCGCTGCTTTTTTACTTATCTTGATTTTAATCGCCCCGCCATGTTCTTCCTTAACCTGGACACCTTGATTATCACCCGACACAGAAAATGTTTTTTCAACCGCCTTTATTTTTTTCCCCGGCAAGGCTTCATTGCCCACTTCGATCAACTGCTTAAATATCTGGCTCGTAGTTTGTCCGCATCCTCTAAGTGTGCGCGCTTTACTTAAAACTGCTTTTTTAGTTTTAGTGGATTTATTAAGTACTGAGCGTAAACGAGACGCTTGCTTTACGCCTATCTCTAGCCTGCTAGGTATCACTGTAATAATTTCCGGCTCCATTTCCGCAATTGCCATCCACCCCGAAAGCGTTCCTTCAGGAATGTTGTTGTCGAGGCAATAGCTTTTTTGATTTCCTTCATAAATATTTGAAATGACCTGTTTAGCATTCATAGCCTTTTCATAGGTAGACGTGTCATCACGCTCTTGATTTTCACTGCGCATAATTTTGTACGCTTGTTTATCGTCTGCCTCGACAAGCAAGATTTTGATCGTTTTTGCAGGGATATGTTGGCACGCCCAGAAACGTCTTGTACCGACAATAACCTCATACTTCTTTTCCCCTGCTGGGTCTTTACGCGCAACAACGGGTTGCAACTGGGTATTTAACTGAATATCTTCTTTTAGTGTTTTGCAATTCTCATCATTGAGTTCCGCATAAATGCGGTCGTTATATTCCCACAGCCGGCAGTCGTCCGTAGAAACCTGCAATTCACTGGCCTCTTGTTGGCTTGAGTCTCTGTTTGCTAGAAAAGACCGCCCCCGCCCATGCAGCCCCGTTTTATGACGCTGTCCAGCTTCGATGGTATCGAGGTCCGCATCGCCTGCAATTTCGCTTATTCTTCGTCTCACCATGATTCTCCGCCTCCCCTGTTCGTTATGCCGCTTTTATACGCGTTCTAAGGTTTGGCCAACTGGCCAATAATTCACTGAGCACTTCCTCACACATTGAATCAATTGACGCCATCGCCATGCGATAGCTCTTGTAGCTTGTCGTCTGGCCTTGTATTTCGAATAACGTCTTAAACTCACTGGCCGCGTTATCTATCGCGGTCGATTCGTAAATAATACTGTCTAGCATATACTCGCTGCCAAATACTTTTCTTGCCAACTCCAAAATATCGTCCTCTGCACGCGCATACTTCTCGTTCGTAGTACGTTGCTTTTTCTTAGACGTTACTAATTTCACAAAGTCATATGAAATTGGCTGCTTATAATGCCTCTGAATTTCTTCCAGAGTTTCATGCAGCATATTGAAAAACTGAAGTGAAGACGTGAAGTCGAGCATTCGGGGCGGCATGGGTATAAGCAAGCTTGTTGCCGCTACTAATGCATTGATACTAAGCATGCCAAGGGCAGGGGGTGGATCAATGATAACCACCTCGAAATCTTTTTTAAGATCCTCTATGCCCTGGGGAAGATAAGAGTAGATGGGGCGCTGATCGTGTCTTGCAGCAACCATATATTCAGCATTATAAAGCTGTAGATTGGCTGGAATTAAACTGAGGTTTTCAATTTGAGTATCACGAATTGCATAATGCATAGTCCGCTGCTCACCCTCAAAAAAGGGTAGCAAGGTATCATCGCCGTCAATATCCATGTCTGGCGTATAACCAAACAACGTCGTTGCAGAGGCTTGGCTATCGAGATCAATCAACAACACTCTAAATCCTCGAATAGCGAGCCACTGTGACAAGTGCACTGCAATACTGGTTTTCCCGACCCCTCCTTTAAAGTTCTGGACGGCGATCACCGCGGCTTCTTCATCTGTACCAAGACGAGGCAGCGTACCAAAATGCCGTCGAGCCTTGTTAATCTCCTCTAAAGTAAAGCCACGCGCACTGCCGCTACCCGCTCTATCCGCAACCATTGCACCCTGTTTTTCTGCTTCTCGGAGGGTGGTAGGGTGACGCCCAATCAGCGCTGAGGCCTCGCCAATTTTAAAAGATTTATCAAAATGTTTTTCACCATCAGGACTGAAAATATGTGTCTTTATATGCTGAATGATTTTATCAGAGCGAGAAACCAGATCCTCTAATTCTTGAATTGAAACACTCATAAGTCCCCCTTATTTTTATAGATATTGTTTTCTTGCGTCTAACACGCATAATATGAAATTAGGTTCTAGAATTAATTATACATTTTCTGTAGATATATCAAATATAATATTCGTGTTTCTTGACAATTTAAGGTAGATTTCGCTATAAATGTACTATTCACAGCATAAATATTAAAAATAACAATAAATAGATGGTCCAAATTTCACAAAAGACCATTTAAATAATGTCTGAAGGAGGGTAGGGGAATGTCAAGCAAAGCAATGGCCCGAGTTCGGCAAAGAGCAGCCGATGCTCAAATAAAGATTGAAGAAAGAAAGAAATTAGAAGCAGAACTACTTCCTCCTGAATTGCCAAAAAAGAAACTACGCGCAAATAATGGCTTATCCAGCGATCAAGCTGTTGATCGGATGTCTGGACATGTTTATAAAAATGAACAAATGGGACTGTTCGACGTGGTTCAGATGTCGCAACGTAAAATCATCCCCACACTCCTGACACGTATTCCCATCTTCATGCCAATTAGTAAAGCCAAACAAAAAAAATTGCTCGATGAAGATAATGCATTACGCTTTGAAACACCTTTCGGAAAAGGCAAGCGCTATGGTGCTAATCTCAGCGTGTTTGATGAAGACGTGATGTACGCTTTATCTAGGCTAAGCAAGAAAAAACTGATTGGCCCACATGATAATATGCCCATCAAGGTGTCTAAAATATACAAGGCAAATGAAAAGGGGAGTGTGAATGTCGACACGGTAGTCTGCACCATCACTGAAATCCTAAATCTACTGGGCCTATCCAAAGGTGGGAAAATGCGCAGGGATATCGTGGATTCTTTAGAGCGGCTGGCTTCAACCACACTTATCCTCACTCTAAATAAAGAAGATCGTTACCTTGGTAAATGTGAAACAGGCAAACCCATTAAGCTTGTTGATATCGAATGGCAACTGTATTCCAGCGATGGCCTCATTTACGCTCAGTTTTCACCCGTTGTGACTTACTGGTTTGAAAGCGAGTTTACCTACTACAATTGGGATACTCGGAAACAACTAAAAAATAGACTCGCAAAAGCTTTACATCGATTCCTCAGTTCTCAACCAAAAGAATTTTTCAAACTTAACAAGCTCGATGACATTGCGGCATCTGTTGGGTTTCATGGTCGTAAGTGCGATCTGCGCGCCAGCTTCACGCGCGCCTTGGATGAACTGAAAAAGGTAGGGTTCCTAGAGGACTATTTGATTGAAGGAACAGGGAAGGCCCAACCTTTCAGGCTCTACGCCTCTCGTAATTAATAGCGTACCTTTTTGGGTTTTTCACACCTACCGTTCCTACCCATTTTACCTATTATAGGTAAAATGGGGTGCCTCAGATGACCCTTTCTGGGCTATAAAGACGTTTTTTTGGTTTTCATGCCTATTTATTATAAGTGCACATGATATCTGGCGAGTCTTTTAGAGATAATAATTAATTTTAAAAGCAGCGTACTAAAATAGGTTTTAGTTAATAGGTATTGAATACAGTCAGATATTATCTTGTTGTTTTATATATTAATTTTCTATACGCATTGATCCCTTTGAATACAGTTATCCACAGGCATGAGTACTTAAAGCGGGTTTCCTGCGTACTGACATGGGTTATAAGGCGTACTAGAATCGGGTTTTAAACGTACCAAAACAGTTTTTTTAGCGTACTAAAATTGGTTCTTTGAAAGAGAGGGAAGCTATTACCCATTGATTATACTAATAATTTCAGGACGGCAGATGTCCTTAGTCTTTTTAAGTCTTTATTATAGTAATTATTAGTAAAACACAGAAAGTGTTTTTTAAAAGATTTTGTTTAACATCAAAAGAAAAACACGCCTATTGCATAAGCAACACGAGATCATTTCACCATGTGTGGACGCTATACATTATCGGCATCACCAGAAGCCATTCAAGAACACTTCCAACTTTCGGAATGGGGTAATCTTAGCTTATTAGAGCCTCGTTACAATATTGCGCCATCACAGAATGTCTCTGTTATTTTTCAGCCTGAAAGTGATTCAGAAAAAGACCTGTCATTTATGAAATGGGGATTAATACCCCATTGGGCCAAAGACAGTAAAATTGGTCACAAAATGATTAATGCCAGGGCTGAGACCTTGACTGACAAACCTGCCTACCGTGCAGCTTTTAAGCGACAACGCTGCCTGATCCCCGCGGATGGTTTTTATGAATGGAAAACACTCGCAGGCAGAAAACAACCTCATCACTTCCGCTACCATGGCAGTGATGTATTTGCATTCGCGGGGCTTTGGGAATACTGGAAAGGGGATAAAGAAATATATTCCTGCACGATTATTACCACCGAGGCGGATGACAACGTAAAAAACATCTATTCCAGAATGCCGGTGATTCTCCCACACACGTTCTATGATAAGTGGTTGGATCCTGACATACAGGACACGGATGCATTACGCTCGCTGCTTATTTCAGAGACAGACGACTTAGAGATTTACCCGGTTACGACACGGGTCAATAGCCCTAACAACCAGGGTGCTGTGCTGGTGGAGAAGATGGAGCAATGAAACACCTGTTGCTGATGCTGACTTTATTGCTTCCGGGCATTGTTTTATCGCACGGGGGCGGTTTAGATCAGTATGGCTGCCATCAAGACAGGCAGCAGGGCGCTTACCATTGTCATCAAGGTGACTTTGCAGGCCAATCCTTTTCCAATAAGGCGCAGATACTGGGTGGGGTTCAAGCTACACAGCTAGAAGAGGTCGCTAAATACTATAGAGGTAAAGTCATTTCTGTTACCGATGGCGACACGATCAAAATATTGGTGGATAACCGGCAGATCAAGGTTAGGTTGGCAGAGATTGATGCACCTGAGAAGAATCAAGCGTACGGCATGAAAGCCAAACAGTTTCTGGGTAATCTAGTGTTTGGTAAAGACGTCAGGGTCAAAGAGATTGATTGGGATCGCTACGGTCTGGAATTCCCAGCTTCTGCTAGACACTTTCTAGCCTCGAATAATAGTCTTCTTCAAATTTAGCGAATAAAGATGAGATAGGAAGGTGTGGCACATCTCCTACGCAACATATGTATGCAGGTGCAGTGATTCGATCAACGGCTGATCTGAAATACGTTTATCCAGACGCGGCAAGCGCGGCGCTGGCACGGCATCTTCAGGGGGTAGGGCGCGACAATGCGGCGCTGCACGGTGCGGATCCTGCACATAAAAGAGCGGTAACGTACCGCGCACCATGTCACGGTAAATTAAACCGTGATCCACTCGCAGCGCGACATTGACCCGCGGGTGCCGGTTACCATTGCGCACAATGGCTAATGGGGCGCCACGGTCCAGGTCTTCTAAAATATCCCGCGCTGGATCTAATTCTCTGTCGCTTTGTTGTTCTATTTTTTTAAGTTCATGCGCGACACTGGTTTTATAAATTTTCCGTTTATTCGCCCACCCATATGATATCCAGTCCGGGTGGTAGCCAATCAGGGGGATCTGCCTGCGTACCTGGCGTCGAAAAAAACGGTGAAAGCCCAGCTGATTCACTGCAAAATCCGACAAGGTTATTTTGCGGCCGCGCACCGTTTTATGGGTCACCTCCCAAACATGCGTTTTATCCATTGCCCGCAGCATTGCTCCGAGTTGGTTTTTAAGTAGATTAATTCGATGAATGCATTGTGCACCCGACAGCGGGATGCCCATGAGGGCAGGGTAGGCAATGGTCTGATGCGCATCACCGTTCTTCTCATGTTCGATGCTTTTCAGTGCATCACAGATCTTAACCTTAGCTTTTATCGCAGAGACGTCATCCTGCACCCAGATAACTTTCCCCTGATCTAAAATTAATTTACATAATAGGTTCAACGCGTCTTCATATGAAGACATGCACGCATTAAATTCATGGATCGCTTCGGTTGCTTGCGCTTGATCGGGCCATAATACGCCTTGGTGTTTATCCGTATCCTCAATCATTAATAGAGTATAATAGACCTCTTTCATCTTTTCAACTCTTACCCCTGTCTTTTTTTGACCGCCCCCCGCCCCTGCAAAACGGGTTTTCTTTTCCCCCCCTTTTTTCAATATAGACGCTAGGATGAAGGTACGTTATTGGGTGTGTTGTATGAGATGGGAGGGGATTCTCTGGCAGATTTTTGTAATGCTGCGTAAAGACGCTTTTAAACAGGTAAATGAAAAGGTGAAAGTAGAGCCGTGTGTATAGGGTGCAGGGCGGTGTTGGGAGGCGCAATTAAGAAAGAGGGCTAAATGTTGTTGTTACTATTCAGCGTGCCTTGTGGAAACACTCCAGATGACCACGCTTTGGTTTTCTAAATTCTGGGTGCCGAGCTGTTTTCGGAGCTAAATTAAGCCACCTAAAGGCTGAAGAAACACTGCCACATCTTACGCGGTGATTTTTGAGTCGGTTAATCCTACAGCCAAAACATCAATCAACTGTGTGATTCATCTTTAAATGAACGCCCATAGCAAGCGCCAAATATTGACCAGAGGTAATGTAGTCATCACGGAGAACGCGTGAACCGGATGCAAATGAGGACATTGCCGCGCCTGGTCCTACTTCGTATTGCTTGCTACCGATCGTGATAATGTGTGTTTTTGTGGTTGCCATCTCAATGCCATCGGCACCTGATCCTAGATTTTTTGCCATGTGAGGAATGCAAACTGAAGGGAAAAGATCTGTTTCAGTGGGGTTGTTTGTGAGTGTGTATTTGGTATTTCCATACCCTAGATCGATTGCGCGGATGATTTTTTGAGTCATCTGACTCTCCTTTTTTTCTGAATTAAATTAAAAAGTTGTCATATTGACGTTCAATATGACAACGCAGGCTAGCTGTTCTTTTCAAAATCACGGTGAAAATTTCATCGTGTTGTCATATTGACGTTCAATATGACAACGTAAGTTAGTTGTCTCTTCAAAATCACGATAAAAATTTCATCGTGTTGTCATATTGACGTTCAATATGACAACGTTATCAGGAAATTAATTTATAAAAAGCCGCATTAATGCTTAAAAACGCTATCGATGAGGCAACGATTTTTTAAAAATTGTGTTTTTATAGTTTTATGAAAAAACGCACAGTGAAAAATTAAAAACCGCCTACCCAACTTACCTAGAATTCTAGGTAAGAAAGGGGGGAGTTACCTACTAATCGGTGAGAAGGGGTTGAGAAGCGTTGGTATTTTCGGTTTAGATGGGTAGAAGGGTCCTACCCATCTTACCTAGAATTCTAGGTAAGAAAGGGGGGGCTTCCCTATTATGGGGAAGCAACCTAAAAGAGCTTAAAAAGTAGTAAAAAAAAGTAAAAATTTGTCTGAGAAGATGGGTTTAAGGAGGCCTACCCATCTTACCTAGAATTCTAGGTAAGAAAGGGGGGAGGGACCTCTTATGGGGAAGATGGGTTGGAGGTTTCGGTTTAGTTAGCAAAATTAGGCCTACCCATCTTACCTAGAATTCTAGGTAAGAAAGGGGGGAGGGACCTCTTATGGGGAAGATGGGTTTAATGAAAATTAACTGCTTAAAATTTTTATGAAAAATGGCTTAAACCCATCTTACCTAGAATTCTAGGTAAGAAAGGGGGGTGCCCCCTATCAGATAGGTAACTTGGTGGGAAAAAAGGCATTTTGATGGAAAACGTAATCTGTATAGGGAAAGACCCCCATCTCCCCTATAGTTAAAATAGGAAAGAAGAAAAAAAATGACGGACATTAATGAAAAATTATAAGCTGGAAAATATGCCGAGAAATTGATTGTATCAATGACATTATTACCAGAGCCAAATTACGCATTAACAATGCTAGAGTGACAAGATGCATAATGAAATGTTTAGCGCGTTTCTAGAAAGCGTCGAGAAAATGCATTGAGGGTTTTCTAAAAAAAAGAAGATGTGATGGCGGGATAGCGGTATCCACTTTTCAAATGATGCATACCAATACCAAACGACGCCATCGGTGCTAACTTGTCGGCGGGAATCATCAGTCGCATCTGGAATGGACCTATCAGCGCGCCCAGTTCCAAATAGCGAAACGTGTTGCTCGCTGAGCCAGTGGACAAGCTGGTGTTTTTTGATTTTTGTTGATCCCAGCTGATCGATTCATTGTTGACCCCGGCGCTGAGCCAAAATAAATGGTCATTCATTTTTTTATAGACGCCTATTCCGATACCTGCGCCTATTATTTCAGCCGATACGCTGGACGATAGCCCAGCGCCTGAATTGCACCATAAGATGCCCGCTTGCCCTTGCAGCATCAAATGCGCCGTGTTCGACAAATACTGCCCACTCAATGCTGGCCCGTCACAGTCTTTTAACGACAGATCATAGTCTGATTGAAAATCCGCATAGGCTGTATTGCCCGGCAGCGTATAATTATTTTTCAGTTTGCGACCGACCCGCAAAAGGCTCAATCCTATTTGATGGCCATATTGATAGCGCTCACGATCACGAGGAGCGCGGTAGCGACGCGCAAGGGCTTTATTCGGCAAGACAGTCACCGTATCGACAATCGTCTGGTAGTCCGCCTTGTCTTCGCGTTTAACGCTTATCTGATATTGACCGGTCTCTGTACGCCGGTTTTTTATTTGGCCTTCTTCGCGCACCTGTCTGCCTGGACCGGTCAGGGTGATGATTGAACGGGCGTCCGCCACGAGGATATCGACCTGGCCATATTGTTTTTTCTCCACCGGCAGCGAGATATAAAACTCAGCAGCGCCCAGAGGGATGCGAATCGTTTTTGTCATGGCTTTGTTGGATTCTGAGTCGATCACCTGCAGGACATAATCGTATCCAGGCTGTAACCATATTTGAGAGGGTGTGGTGACGTTCGCGTAGCGTTCACTGTTTACGACACGCACCACGACCGCCGTCGTCGTGTTCTGATGCTGGGTATGCAGGTACACGCGCGTCATCGAAGTGTTGTTCTTTGGTGGTGGCATAAGGGCATCAATGATTAAATCATTTTTTGTCAGCAGCTGGTGTTGCAGTAAGCGACGGATATCAAAATCGATCGCCACGGCGGTTTCTGATTGCTGAGTGATCTCATTCATCAATAGGGTAGCCACCCCGGCACCATTGGTCGTTTTAGTCAGCGCCGCAAGACGCAGCGGCATGTTCGCTTGATACATCAGCGACGGTGTTTCTATGAGCGTAACGGTGAAACGGTCCTTGGATGCATCGCTTGGTGTGACCAGGACCCGCAGCGACGCCAGCTTTTGTCTGATCACGAACTGAAAATACTGCTGAAACGTCTCTATGCCCCGGCCTTTGACCTTGACACGTTCCTTTAACACGCCATCGTCCAAGGCGTGCTCAAGCCCTGCAAGCGCGAGACGTATAACGGTGCTTGCCGTCAGCTTAGGCGAGGATTCAATTTGACTGACCAGGGACATCGTGGCCGCTTTTCGTTTGTTACGAGCCACCAGCGCCCGCAGGGTATTAGTCGGGATGCGTACGCGCACATTGATCACACCACCGTTTCGCGTCACGGCATCCACCTGCGCCGATTCCAGCTCCACATTACTCACACTGTAAAAAACCGTTTCACTGCGTGTCTGCGCCACACCGTTTTCAACGCGTGTCACTGCGCGCGCCGTTTCCTTAAAGTGACCCAGGATCCGATGGGACAGGTCCCGCAAAGCACCACGCCGGGCGATGGCCTCTGTTTTACCCACACCTGTCCCATAAACCCACTGTTCATCAGCGCCTTTCATCAGCCTGTCCCCCACAGGGGCGGTGGCACAGGCGCTGATGAACACACACAACATAACCAGTGGCAGAGCCCGTTTCATTTTACGGTGCCTGAATGTCGGTTACATCGGGTGTGCCCTGTTGTTTAAGCTCGGATTCGAAATTTGAATCCGGCCGGTTGATGTTCAGCATCGCTTTGGAATACCAGGTGCCGTCGGGTGTGATAAAGCGCTTTACAATCCGCACGCCCTGAATAATGCCCTCTGAGTAATACGTGGTCAGGATTTCGTTTTCGGGTTGATCGACCCCGTTCTTTTCAGATGTTTTATGGGTCGAACGATTGTGGATGCGCTGCTCGAGTTTTTTGATTAAATCACGCGTAGCAAACTGATCGGCGTTATAACGCGACACATCGATATTATCCACCTTGGCAGATCCCACCCCGTAATAAACGCCTGAGCGTCCGGGAGTGTTATCCGGTTCCAGCACCCACGCGGGTACGTCTGTTTTTTTACCGCCCACCAAAATGGTCTCTGTACCGCTGCAGCCGACCAACAACAGGGACAGTGTGGTGGACAGTATCAGGTAGCGCCTCATAACAGATTGCCTTCTTGTAGGCGTCTCGTTTCTGCTTCCTTGCGCGTGAGGCTTCGATACGCCGAATGAAAGGCGGCCGTGCCGTAGGTCACCGACATCTCAAAACTTAAATGCGGGGCCACCACGTCGATCTCGATTCCGTCATGAAGAAACGTGACCTGTTTGTTGCCAACAAAGGGAATGTTTTTATACGTTGATTGGTATTTTTCAGATAAATGAGAAAGTAGGGCATCAAACCTGCTTTTATTCAGGTTCATCAATACAGCCGTGAGGCGGTCATTTTTGTTAAAGATCAGGGTGACGTTGTTCAGGCCTTTGAGTGACCAGTGCTCGCCGTCCGCGTTCAGCATTTTACCTTGGCTGAATTTATTCACGCCGATGTCTTTTAAGGCCGGTTGGGCCTTGAGGGCTTCAAGGTACGTGGTTTTTTCTAACACAAACCCTAAGGGGGCGATGTCTGCGGCGTGCAGGGGGCTGGACATAAACACCACGCGAATAATTAATGTGCCTAAAATCATTGTTTTTTTCATTGCGTAACACCTCGCTTTAATTGGCCAATGATTGGCCGGGTAGGTAAATATAGGTTCCATATCAAAGTGACCTCCTGAATTTCGCTTCGATAGGGATGTTTTATTTCATTTTTTGATTGGAGCAAGTGCTGCGGATGGGAGGATATATTTTAGGGATGTACGCACACCCTTGCTTTTGAGCAAGTTAAAAAACCAGCGCCACACTTTGTGGTTTATTTAAAGTGTGAAGGGGAGAGACGAGTAAATTACATCTAAATATATTCAGATTCATAACCCCGATGAAGAAAAGTAGGGGCTGCGTATTTGACTAATCATCATTAGATGATATGTAAGCTTATTCTTGGGATGAGATCAGCGTTACATAATGTTGATTAAATATTTAGAAAACTTAGATGAAGCGATGTTCATCATCACAGAAAAAACATGCTCACAACTTATGAGAAAAAACTCACAAATTCTATTCTTTGTGCAATTATTCCTCACAACTACCTCACGGTTTACCACTATATATCTAATGAATTATTTGAAATAATGTCGATATATGAATGGAAGATTGAATGGTGTACGTTGTCAAAACCTTTGGGACAAAGCGAGCCCTGATTTAAGAGACGGGTCGGCTCATCGGGTTATGTGAATAGTTTGGTTATCGTAATGCATTTTTCGCCGCATGGCTAAGGTGTTTAGTTTAACCTTTTCACGCTGTTCCAATATTGCCTGTCCTCGACCATAAAACACATCCGCCGGCGTAAGATTTTTCAACTACTCATGTCTAATTCTCGGCTTGTTATTTTCACAACCATTTTTATAAAAATATAACGTCGTAATTAATCTGAGGCGCGTCTTTTACACCATCCGAGCTGAATTGCCTTGTTATATTTTTTATTTTCTTATCTCTATTGCTCTTATTTCTTCGACGTTTGATTGATGTGACACACAAGTTCCTTTTGAATATACGGTCACTAGTTTTTCGGTAGTAAGTGCTGTGAGGCCTACTGATAGAAAAGCTTTGCCATCATCGTCATTTGAAAAAGCTAACATGTTTGTTGGCCCACTACAGTTGCTAGTGCCACCTAGTGCAGCTGAGAAAGTGAGATACCCACCTCCTGAATGAGTTGTAACTGAGAACACTGGTGATGAATGTCTATGATGATATTGATGTTGGTAATTCGGCTACTTTCTCAAGCTATGCAACACGCAAATACGATAAATTAATATCTTGGACAGTGGGTAAAGGACTCACCATCACAAGAGCGCATGATGCGGGTTACACCAAGGCATTCGCCATGACTGCACTAGGCTTAAATGTTGGTCAAGGAACGAATACGTATCAATTAGTTCGTTAGGATTGTTCAATATTTAGAGTTATATCACTGTTTAATTCGAGTGGTTTTTACTTTCTTTGTTTTCATGGCCATCCTAGCCGTAATCACTTGCGCTAGCAGTGTGTTTATGTGGCCATTCACCTGATAATTTTCGAGTTACCCAGGAATCTAACGATCGCCCTCGTAATATATAGCCTTATATATTGGTTATTGTGGTCAATTTAAGCTCACCATCATAACGGTGGGTTCTAAGGGACTGGTTGGAGAGCTTGACTATAAGCTCTTAGAAAGATGGTGGTAGGTCCACCAAAGTCTGCTGTCGGAGGCCGGCTTTAAACCACCTCATGCTGCTGATATTAAGAGTATCGGTAGTGAGCGATGAGGAATGTAATAAGTTAAATTATCAGGTGTTGAACTAAACCGCTTCGCGGTAGCTTTTTAAACGCTTCATTTTTTCATATTGACTTAACCAGCAGCATACTTATCTCCGACCCATGTGGGTCGCTCAAACACAGGAGATACGTTATGACACCGTTACGTCAAAAAATGAGCGGGCGTTAGCCCGGTTCATGGCATCCAAGCAGACAGTATGCGTGGCTGCCATACGACCAAACCAAGAGCAGATATTTGGGTGAGGGATATTATCCTTGTTTTCGAAGGGTTACCTGTGATTTGTATGTTCTGATTTCATACCAAACTTTGCTTGCGAATTTGATTCTTATCAACAGATAATGCCGGAGACTTGAGATAAAGGACTAAAGTTGAAAATAGTAGTCATCGATGATGAAGAAGGGATACGCGGTCTTGTCAGGGATGTATTAGAAATTCAAGGCCACGATATTATCGAAGCGGATAATGGCAAGACAGGATTGGCAACTATTCATAGTTCAGCACCTGACCTCATTATTTGCGATATTAATATGCCTGAAATGACAGGTGATGAGTTGTTTGATAATTTGCACGCGTTAGATTCAAATTTAAGCGTGATTCCTTTTATCTTCCTAAGTGGTGAAGCAAATAAATCCGAGCAAATCAAAAGGCTGAATAGAGGCGCAGATCACTGTTTCGAAAAACCGGTTGATATGAAGTTATTGGCTGCCTATGTGAATTCGCAATTATCAAGAGTCACGCGGGTTTCTGATTATATGAAAAGAAATCTTGATAAAATTGCCGGATCATTGCCTAAAACGATTGAGCGTGACTTTTCTTGTGATGATTCTTTAATCACAAATACGCAAGGTTATGTGAGCGTAATTGTCTCTGCTATGCATGATTATATTAGCGATGAAGAGTCCTCCATTGCGTCTGAAGATATTATTGAAAATCAACTCAACTTTATTCACTATTGCTTGAATAGAATTGAAGTAAGAGGAAAGTTGGTTAGAGCGACAAATGGTGAAGATATAAGCTGGACACTTATATTCATGGTTGTACAGGCTCAGTTGAAAGGATTAAAAATGTATATCTCTGATCTTTATGTCAGCATGCCTTCGGCAAAATCAACGATAAATGCGCGTATAAGCAGCTTGATTGACGATGATATATTTATAAAAAGCGGTGACTCAAAAGATGGCCGCAGGCTGCAAATACAGTTAACAGGGCGTTTTAGACAAGAGCTTATGGGTCACATTAGTGAGAGCATGAAAATGGCTAAAGAGGCTGTTTTATAATTTATATTTGGAAGAGAAAGGGGGGTGGAGTGAAGCTCCCTTTCCTCCAGATAGTCATTCTTGCCAAATCATCGATTGATACTATCAATCGATGCAAATTGAATTTGTAACAACACTTAAACGTCAGGCCACCAAGATCCTTTCTGAACAGTATGCACCAAAGGAACTGTGCAAATACTGATCATGCTAAATTCTCCGCTTATTTAGTCGATATTTATAAGCTAAC
>Ga0316208_1000714_pt1 | contig 37135 bp, 30 predicted proteins | sample 3monopyrite_MG_FD_204944 | JGI IMG/M metagenome (GOLD analysis project Ga0316208, IMG submission 204944) | Microbial mat bacterial communities from mineral coupon in-situ incubated in ocean water Damariscotta River, Maine, United States -... | ecosystem: Environmental > Aquatic > Marine >...
TGGTGGATCCGTGGTGTATTGTGGTCAAACAGCCGGCTTTAGCCGGACTTCACTTGTGGCTTCAGCCAGTTGACTAACTCCGCGACGGAAAGTCCGGCTGAAGCCGGCTCACCAGATTGTCCATTGCGCAGACACCACCGGCTAAAGCCAGTGGCAAATAAAACGAGAATCCAGCGGTGAAAATCGTTAACGGCGTTGCCCGCTGGTTACATCGCAGCTTTCACTCGTGGCGACGACGACCGATGGAATCGTGTCCGGCTATTACACCGGCGTTGATCGCCGGCGAGTCGCGACGTCCTTCTTCCCGGTCACCATTGCCGATCCCCACATCTCATTGGCGTCACAACCGACCGCTGTTCGTCGAGGATCGCGTGGCCGAGTTGTCTGGAAGGTTCAGTTGCGGCGTCCATTCGAAGGAACAGCGACTGCCGAGTTACTCGGGCTGCCCAAAGGTGTGAGCGTCATCGGAAAACGCCCATCGTTCGACGAAGAACAAACGGAGATCGAGTTCGAAATCGCAGTCTCCGATGAGACTCTGCTTGGGCCGTACCGCGAACTTTCGTGCGAGGTCGCAATCAAAGAGAACGGGCAGGAGATCAAACAACGTCTCGGCCGCGGAACGCTGCGAGTTGATCCATGATTGGTATGCCGATTCTTCCTTCGAAGTACTGGTTCCGCATTTACTACTCACTTGTGCACATTTTCCTAACCCGAGGAGTCAGTTTTGGTGTTGCGGAATTCAGCCGCGAAGCGGCGACAGCACATAGCCGTGGGCGTCAGCCCACGGATCAGAATCAAATCAAACGTGTGAGCCGCGAAGCGGCAGCAGACGTGATTGCTGTCGCCGCTTCGCGGCTGTGGCTCTTGTCTTTTTTTCTGCGGGCTTACGCCCGCAGCTATATGCTGCCGTCGCTTCGCGACTCAAAACTGCGCAACTTCAAAAACGTCAGCGAGTATTGTCGCACTGATCTCGCTGACGCGTCGGGTTGGAAGTCGGTTGCGGCTTACCGTTAGACGACACAGATTTTTCTATACTCGTCCTCAATCAAACAACCGAGTCCATTGAGCCAATGCCACGTAACACAACCATCGAAAAACTGCTTGTCTTCACGGCGGTCGTGATGTCGTGGTCGCTTCAGGCTGTTTCCGCCGCACCGCCGGAGTCAACGCCTTCCTTCCGTCGCGACGTCATGCCGGTATTCTTTCGAGCGGGATGTAACGCGGGAACCTGTCATGGTTCGTCGCGTGGCAAAGATGGCTTCATGCTGTCGCTCTTCGGGTATGACGCGAAGGGTGACTACTTTCGCCTGACCGAAGAGCTGATCGGTCGACGGATTAACGTCGCTGCTCCATCGGAAAGTCTGCTGCTCAAGAAAGCGTCTGGCCAGGTTCCACATACAACATGGCCAATCGAGTATGGGCCCACTTCTTCAGTCGCGGTCTTGTCGAACCGATCGACGACATGCGGATCAGCAATCCACCGACGAATAAGCCGCTGCTCGATGGACTCGCTGGGCGATTTGCAGATTCCGGATTCAATTTGAGGTCGCTCGTTCGTGATATCTGCAACTCGCGAATCTACCAGTTGACCAGCGAGCCGAACTCGACGAACGAAAGTGACACTCGGCAGTTTTCCCGCAGCCGATTACGTCGCCTGCGAGCCGACGTGCTCCTCGATTCGATCGTCACGGCAACTGGCGGACGACGGAACTTCGGAATGTTCCCGGTTGGGACAAAAGCGATTCAGCACTATCCCAGAACCCGCGGCGACACCGTGCTCCCGAACGCTGGCGATTCTTTCTTCGAGACATTCGGTCGCTCGAAACGCGGATGAATCTGCGTCTGCGAAACTCGCCGCGAGTCGACGTTGTCGCAAACACTTCACATGCTCGCCGGAAACACGATCGACGGACAGGTCCAGGGCGGTCGAGTCGTCCCGAAACTCATCGAGGCCGGTCGGTCTCCTGAAGGAATCATCGACGAGTTGTTTATTCGCGCGCTCAGCCGCAAGCCGAGCGACGACGAACGCGCGTCAATGAGAGAGCTTGTCGGCGAGGCCATAGCAGACCGGCAGGTTTACGAAGACATTTTCTGCAGTCTGCTTCAGGCGACGGAGTTCGGATTTAACCATTGACGACTGTGTCCGAAACAACTTCCTTGATTTCTCGTGAAGATTTCTAACCACAGAGGCACAGAGATCACAGAGAAACATTTCCCATGGAAAACTCTGTGTTCTCTGTGCCTCTGTGGTGAATTTCTGCATTGTCAATTCGGGAAGTTATTCTGAACACGTTCCTTAAGACTGTTTCTGCTGACAAAGAGTCCGAATGAATACTTTTAAGAATTCTATACTGAGCCGTTTGCGGACCGTCTGCGGAATAGGTTTCGTAATGATTATCGCGACGCTGGCACCCGCAGCGGACGATAAAAATCCGGTAACCTACAACGACGACATGAAGCCAATTTTCCGTCGGCACTGTTTGAAGTGTCACGGGGACGACAAGCAGGAATCGGGACTGAACCTTCAGAACTTTCAGGCAGCCATTAAAGGGGGCAGTGGTGGCAAGGCAGTCGTCGCCGGTCGCGCCAGTGCGAGTCTGCTTTACGAAGCCATAACTAATGAAGACGCGGATGCGAGAATGCCTCCGAATCAGCCGCCACTTCCCGGGGCACAGGTCAAGCTGATCCTTGCGTGGATCGAAGGCGGACTTCGTGAAACGGTCGGCAGCAAGTCGCTGACTGAAAGCCGCGATCTCTCGTTTAAGCCAACTGCCGACGCGATGAGTAAACCAGACGGTCCGGCAGCAGTTCCGGTCGACTGGTCGGTCGTGAAACTGCCAGGTCGGCAGCGCAAGTTGCCCGTCGTGTCGATGGATACAAGTCCGTGGGCTCCGCTGGTCGCCGTCGCTGGTTGGCAGCATGTCCGCGTGCTGAATACGGAAACTCAAACCGAAGCTGGCGTGCTGCCTTTTCCGGAAGGTGTACCGCACGTTGTCCGTTTCAGTCGGAACGGTTCGGTGTTACTTGTCGCGGGAGGCAAGCCGGTTCAGTCGGGGCGAGCGGTTCTGTTTGACGTTCGCACGGGAAAGCGGCTGGCCGAGATCGGCGACGAAGTGGACGCGGTGCTGGCGGCAGACCTCAGCCCGAATCAGCAACTTGTCGCGATTGGTGGATCGGGAAAAGTGGTCAAGGTTTACGACACGATTTCGGGGATGCTGAAGTTTCGGCTCACGAGGCACACCGACTGGATCACGGCGATGGCGTTCAGCCCGGACGGAAAAAAGCTTGCCACTTCCGACCGCGCTGGAGGGCTGCAAATCTGGGACGCCACCAACGGCGGCATCCTGCTAACACTGGTCGAACACAAGGCGTCGATCGCGTCGATCCACTGGCGAGGGGACAGTCGGGTTCTGGCCAGTACCGGAGAAGACGGTCGACTGATCTGGTGGGACGTCGTTGATGGCTGGCCGGCGATCTCGAAGAACAACGCGCATCCACCGCGCCGTCCGACGGGTGAGTATGGCAACCTGCGGAACGGGATCCTCTCCGCCGCGTTCGGCCCCGATGGCAAGCTACTGACAGCGGGTCGTGATAAATTCGTGAGATTCTGGAAGCCTGACGGACAGGCCATCAAGTCGTTCGAAGTCGCTGACGCGATCCCGACCGCCACAAGAATCAGTCACGACGGCAGGACGTTGATCTGCGGCGACTCTCACGGGATTATCCATTTCTGGCCGGCTCCGTAGAGACACCGCACAGGAACCTTCAGCATGACGACGCGATGCATGACCGAACGAACGAGTGTGACGATGCGAATCGTGTTGGGCGTGATAACTCTCCTGCTGCTTCTTCAGACGAATGCAGTTCGTGCGGACGACGACTTCTTCGAGAAGCAGGTGCGGCCTCTTCTGGTAAAGCGTTGCCTGAAGTGCCACAGCGGCGCGAAGACTGGCGGCGGGCTGAGTCTCGACAGCCGCTCCGGTTGGCAGAAAGGCGGCGAAAGCGGCCCGGCCATCGTGCCCGAACAGCCGGAAGCCAGCCTGCTCATCGAGGCGATCAACTATCGGTCACTTGAAATGCCGCCGAAGAAAGCCGGTGGAAAACTCAGCGACAGTGAGATCGCGATTCTGACGAAATGGGTCAAGCTTGGGGCTCACGACCCGCGCGACGAACTGGTCAACATTGGTGGCATGAGTGTCGCCGAGGCAAAGTCGTGGTGGGCGTTTCAGCCGCTGCCCGAATCTGATGCGCCGGCGACGTCGGATCGTGTTGACCGTCTCGTCACTGACGACCTTGAAGCTCGTTCGCTGACGCCCGCACCACCAGCCGACCGTCGCACGCTAATTCGTCGAGCCACCTACGACCTGACCGGTTTGCCGCCCACCGCCGCCGCAGTGGCGAGATTCGTTGAGGATGATTCAGACGAAGCTTTCGAGAAGCTCGTTGATCGGTTGCTGGAGTCTCCGCAGTACGGCGTGAAGTGGGGCCGCCACTGGCTGGATGTCGTGCGGTACGCAGACACGGCGGGTGAGAATACGGATCGGCCGCTCCCTCACGCATGGCGGTATCGCAATTGGGTGATCGATTCGTTGAATCGCGATCTGCCGTTTGACCAGTTTGTGCGTCTGCAACTGGCGGGTGACATTCTGCAGAAGGAAGACCAGCAGACGAAGCACGAGGAAGGCATTGTCGCCACGGGCTATCTCGCGATCGCTCGACGCTTCGGACACGACATCGACAAAGACATTCACCTGATGCACGAAGACGTGATCGACAACGTCGGCAAAAACTTCCTCGGACTGAGCATCGGGTGCGCACGCTGTCATGATCACAAGTACGACCCGCTGACTGCCGCTGACTATTACGCGCTGTACGGCATTTTCAGCAGCTCGCGGTTTTCGTTTCCGGGTTGCGAACCAAAGGGGCAACCCAGAGATCTTGTGCCGCTGCTGCCGCAGTCTCAGATCGACGAGTTGATGGCAGCGTGGCGTCAACGCAACGGGCAAGCGGAAGCGGAGAAGAAACGCCGTGAGGATTCGGTGGCCGCTTTGCGGAATCAGGTGAAGGATGCAGCGGCCAAATCGTCGCGGCTACTGGCTGAATCGAAAGTGAGCGAAGGAGCCTCGGTCTCATTCGCGGAATCAAAGCGGGCATCGCTGGACGGCATCGCGCTTCGCGAGGGTGAGATCGTGCAGTTGACGGTCCTGCCCAACGGAAGCCACGGCGCCGACACGACTCTGGTCGAATGGGAGATCGCCGAAACGGGCGGTGCGCAGCGCAAATGGAACGTTTCCGACTTCATTCCGAATCTTGTCAAAGGCAATCCGCTTCAGTCGGACGACGAATCGGCCTGGTGCTTTCTGGATGTGACAGACGGACCTCGGTTTCTGCATGATCGCAAGGAAGTCGTCTCTGACAACAACGATCTGAATGCGTGGAGTACTGGCGACACGCCGTCGGTCCTGGTCAATCGATCAAGCGAGCCGATCAAAGTCTGGACCACGCTGCCGGCTCGATCGTTCTTCGTCCATCCGGGCGTCAATCGAAACGTGGCCGTGGCATGGGTTTGTCCGGCAGACATCACCGTCAGTGTGAGTGGCCGGGTCGCGGACGCGCATCCGTCAGGCGGCGATGGAGTGGCCTTTCGATTCGAGCATGTGAAGTCGCCAGAGGCCGGGCCGGAACTGGTCAAGTTGGGTCAGCTGCTTTATTCGCCGGACGTGATTGTCGAACCGTCCCCGGTTGTGCCGGTTGCCTACGCGGTGGTCGAAGGCAACGTCGCCGACGCGCCACTGCACAATCGAGGTGATCCGGAACTGCCAGGCGATCCCGTTCCGCGACGCTGGTTGTCGATTCTCGGCGGCGAGGCTGTTCCCGACGGAGCCGGCAGCGGACGGCGGCAACTGGGCGACTGGATCTCGCAGCATCCGTTGACGGCTCGAGTCATGGTCAATCGAATCTGGCAGTGGCATTTCGGCCGCGGACTGGTCGCAACACCCAACGATTTCGGTTCGCGGGGCGAGAGTCCGTCGCACCCAAAGCTGCTTGACCGACTGGCCTCAGCATTTCGGGACAGCGGTTACAGCGTGAAGGCCATGCATCGACTGATCATGAAGACCGCAGCGTGGCGGCGAAGCAACGCGCTGTCTGAAGAGTCGGCGGCGATGGATGCAGACAATCGATTCCTGTCGCGGTTTGCCCGGCGGCGACTGACGGCCGAAGAGATTCGCGACAGCCTGCTGGTGGCGGGTGGCGATCTTGATCTCGCTCCCGGAAAAGCTCATCCATTCCCCAAAGAGACCACGTGGGGGTTCACTCAGCACAATCCATTTTCCGCTGTCTACAAGACAACAAAACGCAGCGCGTTCCTGATGGTCCAGCGGCAGCGGCGCGACCCGTATCTCGCACTGTTCGACGGAGCCGATCCCAACGCGAGCACTCCCAGTCGCCAGTTGACGACCGTGCCCACTCAGGCTTTGTATTTTATGAACTCGCCGTTCTTTCATGAGCAGGCTGGCGGATTGTCCAAACGTGTGATGAAGCCCGACGGCGATCGCGAGCGTGTCACTCGGGCATTCCAACTTTTGTATCAACGCCGACCGACAGTGACTGAGATTGAACAGGCGGAAGCCTTTATCGAACAGTACCCCGGTTCGAGCGAAGAGAAGTGGGCCGGCTACGCTCGCGTACTGCTGGCGGCAAACGAATTTCTGTTTGTGGACTGAATCAATGAACCAGCTCGACACCATGCGACGGCGAAGTTTTCTGCAGTCCAGCGTTGCAGGGTCGATGCTTCTGCCAGGGATCGTTCAGCAGTTGCTGGCAGACTCGGGCGATCCGCTCGCCGAGCGCGAGCCGCATTTTCCGGCGAAGGCGAAGCGAGTGATCTTCCTGTTTATGACCGGAGGCGTTTCGCATGTGGACACGCTGGATCCCAAACCGGCACTGACGCGCGACCACGGCAAAGAAATCAAAGCCGATCACCCCGAAATCAAAGACCGGCCAGGCTACGAGCGGATTTATCTCAAACGTCCTCAATGGAAATTCGCCCCGCACGGAGAATGCGGGACCCAGGTCAGCACGCTGTTTCCTCAAGTGGCCGAATGCGTGGATGACATCGCGCTGATTCGCTCGATGCACACGTCACATTCGAATCACTACAACGCGACGCTGGGCATGCACACCGGGTCGTTCGCTTTTGCGCGGCCCAGTCTGGGGGCGTGGGTCAGCTACGGGCTGGGCTCGATGAATCGCAACCTGCCGGGGTTCGTGGTGCTGGCTCCACGGCAGACGTATGCCGGCACGCAGGTTTATGCGAGCGATTTTCTGCCGGGTGCTCATCAGGGAACGCTGGTTGTTCCGGGGGCCGAGCCAGTTGCCAACGTCAAACCTCGAATTCCCCAGGACCGTCAGAAACTGGAACTCGCCGCATTGCACGCCATGAATGCCCGGCATCTGAAATCACGCTCGGGCGACAGTCTGCTCGACGCGCGGATGAGGTCCTTCGAAACCGCTTTCGGAATGCAGATGGCCGTACCCGAAGCGTTCGACTTCGGCACAGAAACCAGTCAGACACTGCAGAGTTACGGCCTTCAACCCGGCCAGACGACGGGCTTCGGCTGGCAGTGTCTTGCCGCGAGACGACTGATCGAACGCGACGTGCGGTTTGTCGAGCTGATCGATACGGGCTCGTCCGGAAACTGGGACGCTCACGGCGACATGATGTCTCACGTCGGGCTGGCGAAGAACGTCGACCAGCCGATCGCCGCGCTGCTGAAAGATCTCAAGCAACGCGGACTGCTGAAAGACACTCTGGTTGTGTGGACGACGGAGTTTGGTCGGACACCGTTCAACAACACCGCCGACGCCAAGGGCCGCGAACATCACCCGTGGGCGTTCAGCTCGTGGTTGGCCGGAGCCGGCGTCAAACCGGGTATCGTGCACGGAGCCACCGATGAGCACGGCCTGCGAGCTGTCGAGAATCCCGTTCACGTCCACGACTTCCATGCCACAATCCTGCGATTGATGGGCTTCGACCACGAACGTCTAACCTACCGTCACGCCGGCCGCGACTACCGCTTGACCGACGTCGAAGGAAACGTCGTCAAGGAAGTACTCGCTTGAGCCGGACTCTGCCCGCGTTTATCGGCGTCCATCTACGGCGAGGATTTCGAGCGGGTGAGGAATCTGGTTAGACTTGAGCCATCAACTTGTTGCTCACGGAAATCTCTGCCAGAGGTACTTTCATGCCAGCCTATTGTGTCATCGTTCGCGCGCTGGCGATCCCTTTCGTTCTGACTTCAATCGTCGCGGCGGCGGCGGACCTGGAGCGAGTCTCTCCGGACAAGTCGCAATTTCGGCGACCGGCGGCCATCGCTCGGCTGGACGATTCGACGGCTGTCGTCGCGAATCGTTGCGGCACGCTCTCGGTCATCGACGTCGAAAAGTTTTTGGTGGTTTCCGAATATCGGATCGGCGGACGACTGACCGACGTCGCAACGGCTAATGGTTTGTTACTGATTACCGATTCCGAAAACTCGCGACTTTGTCTGGTGCGAATCTCGCGAAACGGCGCTGAGATCGTTTCCGAACTGCCCGTGCCGACTCACCCGTTGACCGTGCAGGTGGCTCCCGGCGGATGCTCATGCACGGTCGCCTCCAAATGGGCTCGCAAGCTGACGTTCGTGTCGCTCGACAAGCCGGCCGTCACGGCGTCGATCGATCTTGGCTTCTCTCCCGGCGAGCAACTTTACGTCCCGGCCAAATCGCGAATGCTGGTTGCCGATGCGTTCAACGATCGGATCGCTGTTGTCGACACAGCCAAGCGCGAACTCGCGCACGTACACAAGTTTGGCGCTCACAACATCCGCGGACTTGCCATCAGCAGCGACGGTGAATCCCTGCTGGTTTCTCACCAGATACTCAACGACGCCGCACTTCCTCGTCGCAGTGACATTGTCTGGGGAGTGATGGTCAACAATCTGCTTCGGTCCGCGAAACTGGACGACGTCCTGAACGGCAAGTCGGGAGCGATGTACGGAGGGCTGACAGTCAACGTCGGTTACGCCGGGCAGGGAGCCGGTGATCCGGACACGATGTTTGTGGACGAAGCCGGGCGAGCGGTCATGGCTCTCGCCGGAGTCGACGAAGTCTTGATCGGCGAGCCTGCCTCAAGAGCCTTCCAGCGAATCGGAGTCGGTCGTCGCCCGATCGATTTGCTTCCGCTTTCTGAGGGAAGTTTTGTGGTGGTCAACGAACTGTCTGACTCGCTCACGCTGATCGACATGACCAAAGACGCGGTCATTGGCCCGAACGCTCAAACGAATGCAGAAGAGACAGCGAAGCCCGAAAAGACATCGCCTCCATACGACGACGAGTACGAAGATGCCGATGACTACGACAAAAAGTACGGAGACAAGTCAGCCTACGATCGGACCACCAGCACGTACGGCAGCAGTTACCAGGACGTTGATATCTACACGTCGCATCTCTCGCTCGGCCCGACGCCCAAACCAGGACCGGCAGAACGCGGTGAGCAGCTTTTCTTCTCGGCGCGACTTTCTCACGCGAGCTGGTTCAGCTGCCACAGTTGCCATGTCGAAGGACACACCAACGGCGGGACGTCTGACACTTTCGGAGACGATACCGAAGGTGCTCCCAAGCGAGTCCTTTCTTTGCTCGGAGTGGGTGAAACCGGGCCGTGGGGTTGGAACGGTAAAAAATCCACATTGCCGAAACAGATTCACCAGTCGGCGGCGTCCACGATGCGCGGGCGAGGCGTCTCCGACGAATCAGCAGCCGACCTCGCCGCGTTTCTGAAGACGCTGTCGCCACCGCCACCTTTCGAGCCAGCAGTCACGGCAACGGACCGTAAGCTCGTCAACGAGGGTCGTCAGTTGTTCGAATCACTAAGCTGCGCCGACTGTCACACAGGACCCACACTGACCTCCGCAGACGTGTACGACGTCGGCCTGGAAGATCAACGAGGCCTGCGTCACTTCAACCCGCCCACGCTGCGCGGCGTCGGTTATCGCGAGAAGCTGTTTCACGACAAGAGTGCCCACAGCCTCGAAGAAGTCTTCACGAAATACGGGCACCAGCTCGAACGGAAACTCACGACGACAGAACTGTCAGCACTTCTGCGATATCTCCGCAGCCTGTAGCAACAACGTTTGTTGAGGGTTAGTCTTGCCAAGTGGCCTGGCTGAGTCTCGCACGTGGACACTGTCTTACGCGAAGAGGCCGTGAGTATGTCGTAGGGTGTGACCAGCGGAGCGGATCAAACGGCTGGTGTGCCGGCGCGGGCGGCTTCCGAGTGACCAGAGCGTCAATGAAGTTTGAAAGATCTCCGCGCCGGCACACCGCGATTGGCCAATCGGCCCGCTGGTCACACCCTACGGCTGATCGAGTCTGTGGCGCTCCGGGCGAACGCGGGTGGCAGTGGTTGCTTGCACCAGTGCGGCGAAGCCGCAAGAGGTGTTTCAGTTTGACTGCGGTTGCCTCTTGTCGCTGCGCGACACAGGTTGCAAGCAACCTGTGCCACCCTGAGGCAGAGTGATTCCTGAAGACTGCTGACTCTGCGTTATTCACTCTGGCTAAGAACTGCAGCCGCCACCTCCGCAGCCTTCTTTGCCGCAGCCGCCGCCCTCTGGTTCGGGGGGATCGATGAATGGGTAAAGTTCGATTCGCTCCAGGCTGTGGAGTTTGGCGACGTCGGTGACGAGCGGGCCGGCGTCGGGGTTGGAGTCGCCCAGGAAGTAGAGCACGGCGGACTCGCCGTCGAACAGGACTTCTCCGTCGACGATTGCCAGGTCGATATCGGACTCGGCCAGGATCGCACTGCATTCTTCGATCAGGAGCGGCGTCAGTTCTTTTGATCGAGGCACATGATCTTTGGCTTCGTCGGGCGTTGCCATACGGACAACTTCTCCACCCGGCTTGTCGCTGTTGTTTTGCGCGGCGAGGTCTTCCGGAATGGAGAGCACTTCGCCGAGTTCCTGACCTCGGTGAGTCTGCAGGATGACTCGGTCGCGATGCTGGCATTCGACCTTGTCGACGTTCCCGAAGACTCCGACCCAGCCGAGCGATCCATAGCGGACAAGGTAGCGATGGATTCCGTCGTTACTGTTTGTCGAGGCAGCGCTCTTCTGCGGGAGAGTTTCACGGTCGATTTCGATCGAGCCTTCGGCGACTCGGACAGCCAGCGAAGCCACGGGCGAAGACGGATTCGTCAGGCCTTCGCCGGTCTTCAGGTCGAACTTCCAGTCGTGCCACGGGCACGTCACCGCTCCGCCCTCCACCACGCCGTTGCCGAGCGACGCTCCCTTGTGAGGGCAGCGGCCTTCGATGGCGTACAGATCGCCGTCGGACCGAAAGACGGCGACTTCGATGTCATCCACAAAGAATTTCTCACCAGAGCCGGCGGCAATGGCTGATTCTTCGGCAATGGAAACCCAGTCTGGCATCTGCTTCTGTTCGGTCAGGTGGAAAGGTTGGACGAGTTGAGCGGGTACTGTACTTGCTGAGGGGAATGCGTGCCTCAGTCAGCAGGTAGCAGATCAGCCTCGTTCGATCAGACTGACTTTGAACGCAGAGGGCGGAGAGGTGAAAAACGCAGAGAAAACAGGAGAGCCTCTCTTCTTCTCTGCGAATCCTCGGCGATCTCTGCGTACCACTTTCGGATGTTGAAATTGGTAAAATATTCTGATTAAAGAGACTTTGCCGGCTGTGCCGATAAACGAAGGAACCGAGGGTCCGCGTGCGCGAGCTCCGGGAGGCGTCATTGCGGCTGCCAGAGCGATTGCCGACGCCGCTTTCTCCAGGGTTCTCCGTGGCAACGTCAACTGTGGCAACGTCAACTGTGGCAACGTCAGCATGTTTCGAGTTTTCGCACTGACAATCAGCGTTTTGCTGCCTCTGGCGGGCTCCGGCTGCGCCATTGTCGAGATCGGCATGCGGAATCCAGTCGTCGGGCTGGAAACTGTGGCCGTTGCTCCGTTTTTCAATCTCAGCCAGGAACGGACTGTCGACGGGCGAGAATTTGCTCTCGATTATTACGCCGAGCTGCAGAAGATACCCGGCTTCGAGGTTCTGCCGGTCGGCGTGACCGAGCGAGCGATGGTTGAAAATGGCATCACGCTGACCGGACCCAATGACGCCGTGCGGTTGGCTCAGATTCTGGACGTCGACGCTGTCGTCGTTGGAGCAGTCACCGACTACGACCCGTACAACCCTCGGATCGGCTTGAAGGTTGCCTGGTACTCGCCGCGGCAGTGGCTGTTCGTGCCGACTGAAGATCCGGCTTCGGACGGTACACGTGCAAAACGTGTCGGACGACCGAAGTACAGCACAGCGCGAGGTCAGTCTCCCGATGATTCACGCGAGTGGGTCTCCGCCGACTTTGAAGCAACGGCTTTTCGTACGACGCGGTCAGTTTCTGAGGACGAGCCGGTTTTCATCGAAGAAGGTGATTGGGAAACGGTTCGTTCCTGGACGAACGCCGCTCAGATCCTGTTGGCGGATGCGGGAAATTCTCGACATCAATCTCTTGCCAGGGAGCAATCGTTGCTTCCTGCGGGGGCTTCGTTGCTTGTCCCGGTCGGCGACGACTTTTTCCCTTCTTTGCCGCAGCCAGAACCCGTGAGAGAGCTGAAGCCCGCTCCGCCGGCAGAAGCAGAGTGGCCGCTGAATGACGAGTGGCAGCGCCCGGTGATTTCGGTGAGTTATCAGAACGTCCCGCATTCAGACTCGCCACGGCCCGCTCCTGCCGCGACGGACTCCGCCATTGCTGAAACTTTCGATGCGGCAGCCGCAGACTCGGCAGCGGCTGACTTCGTGCCGCCAGTCACAAGAATCGTTCCCGCTCAGGCCAGCGATCCTGAGCCGCCCATCACGTTTCAGCCGTCGCCTTCCGCTCAGCCAATTGCGCCGACGGAGCCAGCGTTCCCCGGTCCGCAAGCACCAACAGTCACGAATGAACCAACTCCGTTACCAGGCGTCGAGCCACAGATTCAGCAGCCGGTGACCGCACCGCCTGCCGAAGATAATCCTTTCAACCGACATCTGCTGGGACCGCCACAGTCGGTCGAACCTCGAAACGGTGTTGGGGCATTCCGCCGAGGATTTCCTGATTCGACTCAGAGTGGCCCGCCGCGGATCGCCGCTGCAGAACCAGAGTTTCCAGGACAGAGCAGCGATCCTGCGGCGACGGCAACGATGCCGCCCGTTGCGCAAGCCAGCCCGACGCCACCTCAGTCGAAAATGCCAGGTCCCGTCATGCGGACTCCGCTGTTTCCGATACCGCAGCCAGGAACGAATCAGTGGCCCGCGCCGGACGCTCATGCAGCTCGGCCGGGGCTGCCGCATGACGAGCCGGTTGCCGTCGCTCCGAGCCAGTTCGAAGCCGCCGATCCGTTGATGGCGTATGTCCGGCTGTTCGACGCGACGGATCAGCGGCTGATTGATCGATTGTCAGACTATCTCGAACTGACCGGTCAGCTTCGCAGCGGGGATCTTGAGGCTCACATGAAGCGGAGCGAGTTTTTCCGCAAATTCACGGCGCATGTAATGATTTCGGAGATGCTGCAGCTTCACGGAGGCGAAGCTCAGCGGCGACTCGTTCTGAAACCCCGAAAATACCGGTGACGGGAAAAACGATCCGCCCAACCACGGCAGCTGATCGAACCAGACTCAAGCATCACGATCGGAATCGTCGAAGGAAGAATTCACGGAAGCGGTGCTTCAGGCAGTTCGGGCAACGCTCGGACACGACAACTGACAACACCGCAGACGTGACCAAACGCAGCTACGGAGCAGTCATTCCAGTGCCGTCGCCGACGGCCGTGACGGACGCAGCAGGGAAGCCAGCGACGACGCACCGAGGAGAAATCATGCAGCGAAGCATGAATGTACTTGCACTGGTGAAGGATTCTGAACGCTACGTCTTTCTTTACGATGAAGACAGCGCAGCGTCACTTCTTCAAACTCTGGGGAAGTATGCGGCTGATAAAGACCTCAGTTTCACGTGGTACGACGCGGCGGTTTTGAGCCAGAAGGTTCGCAAACTGCGTCAGGAAGCGGAATCAGAAGAACGCAGCAACCGACTCCCCGAAACAGCCTGGTAAAACAGGCCGGCGAGTTCGCCCGACCGGATTTGACCAGCTAAAACGAAAAACTCAAACGCCAGCCGGTGGTTCCCGATAAGAACTCCTGCTGGCATTTTTTCGTGGACAGAGCAAGAGAACTTTTGAGCCACAGATGGGCACGGATTTTCACGGATGTAGAGGATGCTTCAAGACACCATCCATTCCATCGGTGAAAATCTGTGGCCATCCGTGGCTAGTAATCTGTCGCGATTTTGCGACTCCCGGATCGTCTGAACCTAACCTGAACGAGCAAACTGACCACTCATGGAACAGGCAATCGACGGATTTCTGCGACACTTGAAGATCGAGAAGAACTCGTCGCCGCTGACGGTGAAGTCGTACGCGGAAGACGTTGCCAGCCTGCTGGCGTACTTTCAGGATCGAGTCGGTTACGTTCCGGAAGCGAAGCAGGTCAGCGTTGGAATGCTGCGAGGCTACGTCGCGTACCTTCACGAGTGCGACTATGCAAAGACGACGATCGCCAGGCGGCTCGCGTGCTTAAGAAGTCTGTTTCGATTCTGCCTGCGCGAAGAGATGACAACATCCAACCCCGCGCAAGCATTGCGAACACCGCGGACCGGTCGCAAGCTTCCGAACCTTCTGACGATCGATCAACTGGCGACACTGCTGGAAGCTCCACCGGCGAACGAACCAATGGGGCTGCGCGACCGAGCGATTCTGGAGACGACTTACTCGGCCGGGCTTCGAGTTGCGGAAGTCGTCAGCCTGGACGTCGCCAGCTGGGACCGAGACGCGGACGTTTTACGAGTCATCGGTAAAGGCCGCAAAGAACGCATCAGCCCACTCGGTAAGTACGCGGTCAAAGCGCTCGACAACTGGCTGGAAGTCCGACAGCCAAACCCTCAGAACAAGGACGGCAATCCTCTGTTTCTGAATAAGTTCGGCAAGCGACTGACGACACGCAGTATCGGCCGGATGCTTGATAAGTATCTCATGCTGACCGGCCTCGACCGCGCGTCGACACCGCACTCACTGCGTCACAGTTTCGCAACGCACCTGCTCGACGGCGGCGCTGACTTACGAAGTGTCCAGGAACTGCTCGGCCATAAGAGTCTCACCACGACGCAAATCTACACGCACGTCAGCACGCGTCGCATGCAGGAAACCTACGAGCAGGCTCACCCGCACTCCGCCAAGAACCACCGCGGGAAGTAGAGCAGGCATCGTCTACCAGGATCGCGGCGGGGCGACCAGAAGAGTCGTTACTGGCAATGCTCACGTTGCACATTCGACGATTGTACGCTTACGGGTTTACGATGGGGTCTAACCTGCTCGCTGGCGACTGAAGTCTGGAGATCACGGTGCCGACGCCGAATGATGCTGAACCTGAACTGCGAAAGATGTCACGGAAACGTCGGCTTGCGTTTCGCATCTCTGCGGTTGTTATTGCATTTGCAATTTCACTCTATGCGTGTGAATTCGCGGTCTACATCAGTGGAATCAACAACGACTTTCGGTCACCCAGCATGCTTCAAATAAGCACTCGCCCGGGAAACCCAACGGAACTGCTGCCACACGGGTTTATCCCCTTCGCCGCGATCCAGCATTGGTACAGCACAAACCCGCGAGGATATTTCGACCTGAACAACAGCATCAGGCACCACTTTAACTCAGAGGGCTGGCGTGATTCGGAACACAAACTTGAGAAACCAGACAACGTGTTTCGCATCCTAGGCGTTGGTGACAGTTACACTTTCGGCCAAGGCGTCAAACGCGAAGACCTGTTTCTCACGCACCTGAAATCGTTAGTCACGAAAGTGGATTCTGGAAGGCAGATCGAAGTCATCAACACCGGACAGCCAGGCTACAACACGGTCATGGAGAAAGAGCTTCTTGAAGCTCGTGGCTTTGATTATTCGCCAGATTTGGTGCTTCTCTCGTTTGTTCCAAATGATGTCGAGGCGGACATTTACACCGATCGCCCAAAGGTCGAATTCTTTGAAGATTTCACGGCCTCATACATCGGGCAGGATTGGCTTTCGGAACACTCCGAGTTGTGGATGCTGGGGCGACGAAAGTTTCTGCAATATTCGACGGCGGACTCCTATTTGCAGAAATCAATCGACAGCTATTTGAATGATCCCGAAAAATGGAACCGTTGCCGCGATGCTCTGACCGATATTCGAGACCTGTGCCGACAGAATGAGTGCAAGCTTGCGGTCGCCATCTTTCCGTTCTTTGTCAACCTGAATGGTGATTACCCATTTCAGCCGATTCACGATCACGTCCGAAGTTTCTGCCTGGAAGCAGAGATTCCGGTTGTGGACTTGCGTGAAAGCTTTCGCGAATTCGAAGGCCCCGAACTGTGGGTTCACCCGACGGATCAGCACCCCAACGATCAGGCTCACAGAATCGCCGCAGAGTCGATTGCGAAGTTTCTCGCCGAGAACGATCTGCTGCCATGAAGCCGACTTCATTTCAGCAACGGACGAACTGGTGAGTGATACCGACCCCAATCTCCAAAGTACGCTCAGAATTGGCCTTCAGCGTGCAACAAACGCCGTCAGAGAAACCAGAGCATCTCCGCGCCCAGCCGCTGCATTGCAACCATGAAAATGGTCTAGCCGACTTCCAGAGGAATCGGGTTGCCCTTCGACAGCGCGAATGGTCGGTTCTGCTGATCGTGGGCTTCCTGGTGAGGGTCGATGCCCAGGAAGTGATAGATTGTCGCGACGAAGTCGGCCGGTGTGGTGGGGTCGTCGGCGGGGTAGGCTCCCATTTTGTCGGACGATCCGTAGACCTGACCGCCTTTGATACCCGCTCCGATAAAGCTGACCGTGTACACGTCGGGCCAGTGTTCGCGACCGCCGTTCTTCAGCGTGACTTTCGGTGAGCGTCCGAACTCGGCCGCAACGACGACGAGTGTTTCGTCCAGTTGGCCGGTCTTCTCAAGATCCGTGACGAGTGCGTACAACGCCTTGTCCTGGGCCGGGATGAGTTCTTCTTTCAATGCCGAGAAATTGTTCCAGTGCGTGTCCCAGGCGAAGCCGTTTTTGCCTTGAGTCCGCTGCCAGTTGCACTGCACAAGTCGCGAGCCCGCTTCCAGCAACCGTCGTCCCAGCATGACCGACTGCCCGAAAAGATTGCGGCCGTAACGTGCCCGCTCGATCGGATCGACCGATGACAGATCAACGGCGTCGCGAACTCTCTGCGAGCTGATGACTTCGACCGCTTTCGTTTGCGCCTGACTGATCGACTGAGCAAGATTGCCTTCGCGAAGATATTCTGTCTGCCGGTTCAACTAGTCGATCAGACCGAGCCGCCGCCTGATGGCTTCCGGCTTTTCCAGCGGCCGCAGCGGCAGGTGATCGAGTCGGAAGTTGTCGTCGTTCGGGTTGCCGGCCGTCAGCATGGGGTCGTACTTGCCGCCGAGCATGCCGGCGAACTGCCCGACCCGGCGTCCGCCCGCAACATCCATGCGGTGCGGCACGATCACGAAGGGAAACATCGGGCCGTTGCCCGGTGCCAGCTTCGCAACACACGCGCCCAGGTGTGGCATGTCCTGCCGCGACATGTTGTTGGCATCGGGCACGCTGCCGGCGTAACGCGTCCCGGTAAACATCTGGTAAGAGCCGCGAGCGTGGTCGTTATGGTCATGGTGCATCGACCGGACAAGCGCCGTTCGATTCATCAGCTTAGCGGCGCCCTGACAGTGCTCGCCGAACCGAATTGTCGGGGTCGACGTGGCGATCGTGTTGAACTCGCCCCGAATCTCAGGCGGGGTGTCCGGTTTTGGATCGTACATATCGTGCTGCGGATTCGCGCCGGATAAGTAGAGGATGATGCAGTTCTTCGCGCGTCCGAATCCTGGACCGTGACCTTTGGTTGGTGCGGCGGAAGCTGACTGGCTCATCAGGCCGGGCAACGAAACACCGCCCATCGCCAGGCCGCCGATCTGGAGCATCTCGCGGCGATCAACTCCGGTTTGCAGCCCTGGACCAAAGAGATTGAGCATCTTCCACTCCAATTCAAACACGGAGATTTGACGCTCCGTGTCGCTGTATTACGGACCGGCAGAAGCTAATTCTGTCTGACGACAAGCTGAAGTTAATGACCACGGAAGACACGGAATTACACGGAAGACGATACTGACTCTTCCGTGTAATTCCGTGTCTTCCGTGGTTAACTCAATCTGGTGCGTGTTAACTCGTTGCCGGAACGCGCCGGCTTCCGAGGTGAACCAGTCTTCTTCGGTATCGATAAATGAATGCCGATACGTCAACATCATCAAACAACAGGATCCAGTTAAGCCCCAATCTCTGACCAGTTACCGATATGCCCCGCCGAAACTCGCTGTTCCGCGTCATCACCCGAATGATCCCGCTAGTCACAGCGTTGGTTTTGTGTGGTACTGCCTGTGCGGCGCCGTTCCTGGAAGAAGTCGACCCGCCCGTCCTGCAACGCGGGGCGGTGACTCGTGTCACGCTGCGGGGCGACGACCTGCGTCAGGCTGTCGGAGTCTGGACGTCTCTGCCGACGTCGCCCGTGTCCGGATCGATGGTCTCGGCAGGCGGATCGGAAGAAGTCACGCTGGACATCACCGTCCCCGCCGACGCACCGCTGGGGCTGCACGGTCTCCGACTGGCGACAAACAGCGGGCTGAGCAACGTCCACATCGTGCTGACCTCGAACTCGTGCTTTATCAACCCGACGGTCGAGAGGTAAAGCGGATTGACGATGCATCTTACGTGTTTAAGAAACAGACCGTGCCGCTTGAAGCACGTTTCACGTTTGGAGCACGAACTGACGGCCTGCATTGGCTAATGGTTCGCGAAGTTGCTGGAGACGGCGGGCCATCCTTCGCGTACCGCATCGACATCGCCGAGCCCGAACCAAAGTTGACGCTGACCGCGGCTGTCAGCCGTCTGACAGTTCCTCAGAAGTCGTGGCAACCGATACCGATCAAGGTGACGCGTGAACGGATCAGTGGACCGATCGAACTGGAAGTGATTGGTGCTCCGACCGGCGTCTCGCTTCAGCCGTCGACGATTCCCGCAGACGCCACCGAAATTGTTTGCCGCCTCGTCGCGACCGGCGAAGCACCGCTGGGTATTTCGACGCTCGAAATCGTTGGTCGCAGGAAATCCGAAGACGGCGTGAGCAGCGCCGAAGCAATGGTTTCAGTCCATCCGATGATCGATCGGCAGCAGATCAACAAAGACCGGCGCTACTACTCGCTGCGTGACAACCAGTTGAGACTACCGCACTCGCTGACTTCACGCTTCGCGTTAATGGTCATGCCGCCGGCGCCGTTTTCGATCGAGCTGCCCGAGGAGCTGATCGTCCTGACGAAGTATCAAACAGCCAGTTTTCCAATCGGGACACAGCGGCTCGCCGGAGTCGCGTTTGATGCGCCGATCATCTTTCGAGTCACTGGCGGTCAGATCGGAGTGGAGGAGCAGGAACGCGACAACGTCTTTGCACACATCCCCGCCGCAACGACCGCTCAGCCGAAAGTCGAAGGCGTCTTCCACAACCGCATCAACACGCGTTACGAAAAGGCCCGGGTTGATCTGAGTGCGACGGCTGAATTCGGCGGGCACGAAGTGACGCTCTTTCGAACGTTCGGTCTCGATCTTCGCAGCGCGTTCAAGCCGACGTTCGAGTTGACCTCAGAACCCGTCGAACCCGGTGGCGTTGCAAAGTACAAAGTCCTTGCCAACCGAACCGCGACCTACGACGGTGAAGTGACGATCGTGCCTTCGCAGAATTACGGCCTGGCGATTCCCGATAAAATTGTGATCCCGGCCGGTCAACCATTTGTGGAATTCGACGTTTCGATCCCGGCCGATCGAAGACCCGGAAGGATCAACATCCGCTGCGAATCAACCGGCAACGTCGGCCGCTACGAAGAGCACCTTCGCGAACCGAATCTCACGATTGACGTGAAACGACCTGAAGTGAAGAAATCGAAATGAAAACTGCATCTGCGTTGATTGCCTGCCTGATCGCCGTTCAAACGGTCGATGCAGCGTCGCCCGTTGCGCGAATCTCTGTGGAACCGGCGAAGATTGAACTCGTCGGTTCGCGCGCGAAACAGCAGTTGCTGGCGACCGGGTACTTTCCAAACAGCATCGAACAACTCGACCTCACGCGCGAAGTGAGATTCGAAAGCCGGTCGCCGAACATCGCCGTCGTGACGTCCGACGGGCTCGTATTGCCGCGAGGATTCGGGACTGCTGAAATCGTCGCGCGACACAACGGAATCGAAGCGAGCACGATCGTGACGGTGCGGGATTTCGGCACGGCGCTCAGCCGAGCGGGCTGCAACTCCGGAGCGTGCCACGGTGCGCCGCAGGGCAAGAACGGCTTCCGGCTCAGCCTGCGAGGTTTCGATCCGACACTCGATCACACAACGCTGGCTCGCGAGACGTTCGGTCGTCGAACCAACGCCCAGGCTCCGGACGAAAGTCTGATTCTCAGAAAAGGTTTGGGACAGATTCCGCACCAGGGCGGCATTCGATTCCGAAACACAGACACCACGTATCAGACGCTACGAATGTGGATCTCTGAAGGGTGCCGGCCCAGCGTCCAGCAACGGACACTGCAGCGGCTGGAAGTCATCCCGAAACAGCGGCGTCTGGCGGCCGAGTTCCCAAAGCAGCAACTGATCGCGATCGCCCACTTCGATGATGGATCGACGCGGGACGTCACTGACCTCGCCGTCTTCACTTCCAACGATGATGCGGAAGCTTCGGTATCGCCCACCGGTCTTGTCGAGTTTTCCGGAACAGCCGAAGCCACTTTCCTGGTGCGATATCTTGGTCAGATCGTCGGGGCACGTCTGACATGCGTGCAGCCGGATGAGCAGTTCAAATATCGATCTCCGCCGCTCAACAACTTTGTCGACAAGAGCGTTTTCGCTCATCAGCGAGACCTTCAAATTCTGCCCGCCGAACTGGCAACTGATGAAGTGTTTCTGCGGCGGGCATTCCTCGACACGATCGGCACCGTCCCGACCGCCGAAGAGGCGACTGCGTTTCTTGATTCGAAAGAGCCGGACAAACGGGGCAAGTTGATCGACCACCTGCTGCAGCGGGATGAGTTCGCGGCTTTCTGGGCGATGAAATGGGCCGACGTCATGCGAGGCAGCGACGTCACGATCAGCAAACGCGGTGTGCACAGTTTTCATCGCTACCTTGTCGACCGATTTCAACACGATCGACCCTTCGACGAGTTCGCTCGCGAAACGCTGACCAGCCTGGGCAACACGCTGAACCGACCGGCGGCTAACTTTCACCGCGTTGCACGGACACCCGAAGACGCGGCCGAGGCAATGTCGCAACTCTTTCTGGGAGTCCGCATCGGTTGTGCAAAATGTCATAACCATCCCTTCGAAGCGATCACGCAGGGCGACTATTACGGTTTCGCAGCCTACTTCTCCCGGGTGAAGTTCAAAGGGCAGCAGTTCATGCGCGATGACGAGATCGTGTATCTCGATCGCCGAACCGAAGTGCGGCACCCGGTCACCGGCAAGAACGTCAAACCGGTCGCGTTTGGCGAGTCGCCCGGTGAACTGACCCCGGACGACGACCGTCGCGAGAAGCTGGTCGAGTGGCTGTTGAAACCCGACAACCCGTACTTTGCGCGGTCAATCGTGAACCGACTCTGGTTTCATTTGATTGGCAAAGGCATCGTCGATCCTGTCGACGATTTTCGCGATACGAATCCGCCTTCCAACGCGGAACTGCTCGATCCACTGGCCGCTGAGTTCGTCGCCAACGGATTTCGGATCAAACCCGTGCTAACGGTCATCCTGAATTCGAGCACGTACCAACTCAGTGCCAAACCGGTGAAACAGCAGTCGCCGAAGGCTGCTGCTTCGGATCGTTACTTCGCTCATGCACAGATTCAAATGCTGCAGGCCGAGCAGATTCTCGACGCCATCTCGGCGGTCACTGGAATTCCCGAACGCTTCCCCGGATTCCCACCCGGCACGCGGGCGATCGCACTGGCGAGCGGAACGGTCGACCATTCATTCCTGATGGCGTTTTCAAAACCCGTGCGGGATGCAACGTGCGAGTGCGCTCGCGACCCCGAGCCGTCGCTGAGCCAGGTCATTCAGATGCTCAACAACCCGTCCATCGTCAGCAACATTAAGTCACCCGAAGCCCGCATCAGCAAATGGCTGGTCGCTGGCAAGACCGCTGACGAGATCGTCGAGTTGATCTATCTGACAACCGTCAGCCGACGAGCGACACCACAGGAGCAAACGCTGATCACTCAGCATTTGAAGGCGCTGCCGGATGTTCAAACCGGTCTGTTCGATCTGCAGTTCGCGCTGCTGAATTCGAACGAGTTCCTGCTGCGGCATTAGTCGATCCGTAGGTCAGGCTCTGCCTGACGGAATTCGAGATCGCGTTTGGTTATCAATTCACGAGAGTGTTGCACCAATGCACTTCGTCAGGCAGAGCCTGACCTACGCGCGCCTTGAAATTTCTCAGGATCAGTCCCGAAATAACTTCCCGAATTCCGTTGCCTTGTTTGACCCGAAGCCGCAGGCGATGGTGTTTTGAATGCGTGCCAGCGTCTGAAACGCGGGCGCCTTCGGCTTGCGGTCAAACAAGGAACTTATTTCGGGACAATTCCCAAGCACACTCAGGCGTCGAAGTTGATCATGTTGCCGCGGTGGTCGTCGAGCGGTTGGTCGATGGCCGAAGGGCCTGATGTCGGATCGGTTGAGGTCGTGCCGTCTGCCGATTCAGGCTGCTGTCCTGAATCGTCGTTGTCTTCCTGCTGATCGTCGTCGTTGCCGCTCGCCGTGAAGAAGGCGTCGGCGTCGCGATCGTCGGAGCGTTCGGTTTCGCCGGCACCGTTCAGGTTTTGCGAGAACGTGGAACGCTCGGCGGCGGTGGAACGGTCCGAGGAATCCGCTCGGGCGGCGTCGGTTCCTTTGGTACTGTTTACGTTCCCCGCGTACGGGTTTACGCCTGGCACGAAACCGCCAGCGCCAATTCCACTCATCACGCCCTCGCTTTCGACCGGTCCAGCCGTCTGGCAGCAAGGTCAGACTGACCGGCAATGATCCGTTTTGCGGACAACGGGCGTCCGCGATTCTGCTCTGCGGCTGGGTGTGCCGCGGCTCGGTTGTCGATCGAAGGGGCTGTTCTGAGAGCAACGCAACTCGACGGGTTAATGCCGAGCAGTGCGTCATCTTGAGCGATATACACATTCTTCGGCACCCGAGTTCTCTCCTGATCGTAAAAATCGGACTCAGACTTCACAGAATTCCGCGATTCGTCGGGGTTGGTTGCAGTGTCGGGCGGGCGTTCTCCCTTTTGCCAGACGAGCGTCACGCGGAATCGAATTGGCACGTCGAAGTCGATCAACCTGTCAAGTCGCAACCACTTGTGACAAATCCGGTTCACTTGTTTGAGCGGCTCGGCAATCGTTGTGATTCGATGTTGGCAGGGGTAGACTGGCCGACTTGTTTTCCGACGCCGAAATTGTGCGATCAGTTTGGACAATCCCGGCAATTTTCAACCGAGTATTGTAATGAAACACGTTCTCTCAGCAGTCGTTGTCAATCAGCCAGGTGTCCTGGCGCATGTTTCGGGGATGATGGCCTCGCGCGCTTTCAATATTGAGAGCCTCGCGGTCGGCGAAACCGAAAACCCTGAGTTCTCGCGGATCACGTTTGTCGTCAGCGGCGACGAAAAAGTGCTTGATCAGGTCCGCAAGCAACTCGAAAAGATTGTCACGATCGTCCGAGTGATCGATTTCTCCGGCAAGGAATTCGTCGAGCGTGACCTCATGCTGATGAAAGTTGCCGCGTCAGGCAGAAATCGCAGCGAGGTCAAAGAGCTGGTCGACATCTTCCGCGGCAGCCTGGTGGATGTCAGCGCTGGTCACGTGATGATTGAGATCTCTGGCCAGGAACGAAAGCTGGAAGCGTTCATCGATCTGATGCGGCCGTTCGACATTCTCGAAATGGTTCGTACTGGCAGAATCGCTTTGCTGCGTTCGAACGAGGAAAACGTCGACGTCGATGAACGGGCCGCGTGCGAGGATCCGACCGCCGCCTGTTAAGCACTCTTAGAAGTTGTGATTTTTTGTAGGCTGGAACAAGCGCAGCGCCGTTCCGGCAGTTAAGCCCCAAACAGTTCGAGTTGCCGGAACGGCGCTGCGCTTGTTCCAGCCTACTGCTCCGAAAAAGTCCGAAAGACCCAAGCCATGCCAGTCACGATTTACTACGACGACGATGCCGACCTGTCACTCCTCAAAGACAAGACTGTTGCGATTCTTGGATACGGCAGCCAGGGACACGCTCAGGCTCAGAACCTTAAAGACAGCGGTTGCAACGTCGTCGTCGGTCAGCGCAAGGGCAGCCCAAACTACGACCTGGCAGTCAGTCACGGCTTCGATCCGATGACCGCCACAGATGCCGCCAAAGCTGGCGACCTGATCAACATCCTGCTTCCGGACGAAGTTCAGGGCGACGTCTTCAAAGCGGACGTGTTGCCGAACCTTGAACCCGGCAACGTGCTGATGTGCTCGCACGGGTTTAACGTTCACTTCGGTCAGATCACTCCTCCGGAAGGTGTCGACGCGGCACTCGTCGCGCCGAAGGGACCTGGTCACCTCGTCCGCTCTGAATACGAAAAGGGCGGCGGAGTTCCTTCGCTCATCGCCATGTACCCCGGTTCGTCTGACAGTTCGAAGCAGCTCGCTCTGGCTTATGCCAAGGGCATCGGCGGAACTCGAGGCGGAGTCATCGAAACGACTTTCGCGGAAGAAACCGAAACGGACCTCTTCGGCGAACAGGTCGTTCTTTGCGGCGGAGTGAGTGCTCTCGTGAAGGCCGGATTTGAAACGCTCGTCGAAGCTGGCTACCAGCCGGAAATGGCTTACTTCGAGTGCATGCACGAACTGAAGCTGATCGTCGACCTGTTCTATCAGGGCGGCCTGAACTACATGCGGTACAGCGTTTCAAACACGGCCGAGTACGGCGACTACACCCGTGGCCCGCGCATCGTCGGCCCGGAAGTCAAAGTCGAAATGAAGAAGATCCTGGAAGAAATTCAGAGCGGTGAATTCGCTCGTGACTGGTTGCTTGAAAACAAAGTCAACCAGGCTTCATTCAAAGCAACTCGCCGTCGTGAACGCGGTCACCAGATCGAAGAAGTCGGCGCACAGCTCCGCAGCATGATGACCTGGATCGACTCGAAAGAAGTCTGAGGCAGCAACGTCGTCATTCCCGCGCAGGCGGGGATCCAGAATTCCAAACCAAAGAAAGCTCGCTCCATCCGGGGCGAGCTTTTTTTGTCGGCAGCCAGTCGTCGCCGTCGCGAAACTCAACACCCACGCAGTCCTCGATTTCCTGAAACGTGCCCGCACCGGCATACTGCGGATGATCGGTCTCAGCAACCAGACTTGCCAGGACAAAAGGACGCGCCATGAGCCTTGACCAGTTCCGACATCGAGTGACTTCGACCGAACAACTTGAATCGCTGATCGGGACGCCAAGCGAGCTGGTTATTCGTAAGCAGCTTTCGCAACTCGACCGCCACATGCAGGCATTTATTGCCGAAGCTCCTTTTGCCCTGCTGGGAACGTACGGGCGCGACGGGCAGTGCGACGTGTCGCCGCGTGGCGACCGACCGTCGGTTGCGACGGTCATCGACCCAAAGACTCTGGTCCTTGCCGAGCGACCCGGTAATCGTCGAGCGGACTCGCTGCAGAATATTATCGAGACGGACCGTGTGGGGTTGCTGTTTGTGATTCCCGGTCTCGGCGAGACATTGCGAGTTAACGGTTCGGCCTGCGTGATCCAGGATGAAGAAGTGCTGGCGACATTGGCGGTCCAGGGAAAGCAGCCCGTCATCGGCATCGCGGTCGAGGTCGAAGAGTGCTATCTGCAATGCGCGAAGGCACTGATCCGTTCAAAGCTTTGGGAACCGCCCGCGCCACTCAGGACGCCGAGCCTGTCGTGCTTCGCCGAAATCCTCATCGACCAGACCCACGTCGACGAGACGGTCGAATCCCTCGACGAGCAGATTCAGCAGTCGTACTCAGAACGTCTCTATTGAGTTGAGTGAGTTGAGGCGAGAAGCCGGAAACCTGGCAGTGGCGACGAAGACGACTCTGCTCAGTTCTCAACGACGATTTGTCCCTCGCGAACGACGCAGCACGCGCTGAATCGATTTCCGGTTCGGATTTCCCCATGGACGTCAGACATCGCGATGTCCGACTCCCGGTCCAGCACGACGAAGTCAGCCGTCGATCCGGCACAGAGTGAACCGGCTTTGTCCTCGAGCCCGAGTACGGCTACTGGCGTCGAGGTCACGGCTCGAAACACCTCGGCGTCAGTCATTCCCGAGGCTGACAGTTTCGACATGACCAAAGGCAGATCGTGTTGCGGCGACTGTCCTGCGTGGCGGTTCTGCAGGTCGGTTGAAATCGTATCCGGCAGGAATCCGGCACCGATGGCTGCCTCAGCAATTTCAAAACTGAACGAACCCATTCCGTGCCCGACGTCAAACAGAACTCCTCGCTGCCGCGCATCGAGAACGCACGGCAGCACGCGACCGTGCTCGATGATGCAGTGCGGCGTTCTGCGGAAGCAGTAGGTCACAACGTCGCCAGGACGAAGCTGGCTGAGCTGCTCTTCGAGTGGCCAGTCTTCCGGACGTCGCATCCCGAAAAGCAATGGCAGTCCCGATTGCTCGGCGGCGAGAAGAGCACGCTGCAACACTTCCCGTGGATCGTTGTCTCCACAGGCGTGATGGCTGACGTTGACTGCCAGCATGCGGATCAGGTCGGGATACTTCGTGGCGGCGGCGACGCAGGCATCGACGTCTGCATGGGCAAGGTCGGCAAAGCAGCCGTCGGAAGTCGACTCGCCGATGCGTGACAGGTTCAGAGCAAGCAGGACTTGTGACCGCGATTCGTGCACAGTTGAGGCCACGAAGTCGTCGACGCCGTCGGCTCCCGCGTCACCCTGAGACTGCACGGTCGTCGTGCCTCTCGCGAGTATCGCCGAGTCTGGATCGACTCCAAAAACGGAGCCCCGCTTCGCCGGATGAGCATGCAGATCGATCAGCCCAGGCAGCAGAATTCCATTCGAAAATTCAAGCTGCACTTTCGAATTTGATGCGGAAGTTATCGTCGTCGAGTCCGCAGAAACTGGCGAGTCGGTCTTGAGGGAAGCAATCCTTCCGTCTCGAACGATCAACGTGCCGGGGCCGTCGATGCCAGAGGTGGAGCACACAATTCTCCCGGTCGTGACTGAGATTTCCTGCGACTGGATTTTCGCCATGGACAATTCTCCTGCATCGACTGTCGTATCATGCTGGCGGGTGTGTCGTTCAGCAATCTTTCAGTTCCGACGAGGCCCTTGAATCTTCGTCGACCAGGTTGTCGATCACCGGACCGTCGCACTGGATCAGCAATGTCGGCGGCACCGACGCCTTACTCTTGCGGAGCGTTCATACCATCGAGTTGGCTCGCCGTCGATCTCCCAGGCGGCGTATCATGGAGTCGTTCTGCCAGCCGCGGCAGGCCGCACCAATTCAGAACATGCGAACGTCGTGTCCCCATCTCAGCTTTCTCGACAGTTTCTACTTCGGTGATCGATGATGACAAACAAGCTCGCTGGCAAAGTGATCCTCGCCTGTTTTCTTCTGACTGCTAATGCAAGCTTTGCACAGAGTGGCCGCGTTGAATCGAAAATTGGATTCAATGATCAGATTCGGCCGATTCTTTCTGAGTATTGCTTTTCGTGTCACGGTCCGGACTCGGCGAGTCGCAAGGCGGAGCTGCGTCTTGATCAACGACAAAGTGCAATCAGTGCGGGGGCCGTCGAACCCGGCAAGCCACATGAGTCGGAACTGATCGCTCGAATTCTCAGCGATGATCCTGACGAGATGATGCCGCCTCCTGTCACCGGTAAGACTCTTACGGTCGACGATAAGCGGATTCTGCAGAAGTGGATTAAAGACGGAGCAGAATGGGAAGCGCACTGGGCATTCATCAGGCCAGTGCGTCCGAGTGTTCCCCAGCAGGAAGGCAGCGGCATCTCGTCCGGAAACGAGATCGACGCATTCGTCCTGAGAAAGCTGGCAGAACTCGGACTGAAACCGAACCCGCGTGCCGATCGTTATACGATCGCACGTCGGGCGGCAATTGATCTGACTGGCTTGCCACCGACGCCGAAGATGCTCGATACGTTTGTGTGGGATTCACAGCCTGCAGCGTTCGAACGTTATGTCGACACACTGTTGAGTTCGAAACATGCCGGAGAACATCGAGCGAGATTCTGGCTGGACGCGGCGAGGTACGGCGACACTCACGGGATGCACGTCGATAATTATCGCGAGATGTGGCCGTACCGCGACTGGGTGGTCAACGCGTTCAATTCGAATATGCCGTTTGATCAGTTCGTCGTCGAGCAGATTGCCGGAGACATGCTGCCCGCAGCGACGCTCGAACAACAGATTGCCACTGGCTTCAACCGTTGCAACATAACGACGTCCGAGGGCGGAGCGATTCCGGCTGAGCTCGAAGTCCGCTACATGGTCGACCGCGTCGAAACAATGGCAACCGTGTTTCTCGGCATGACCGCTGGCTGCGCCGTCTGCCACGATCACAAGTTCGACCCGCTTAGCCAGCGCGAGTTCTACCAGCTCGGCGCCTTCTTCAATAACAGTACCGCTCAGGTCATGGACGGAAATCAGAAGGACACGCCGCCGGTCATCACGCTGCCGAATGATGAGTTCAAGGACGAATGGAAAGTCCTCAAGCAGCGTCGCGCCGAATTGAAGCGACAACTCGAAAGCGACCGGTCGGCCAGTGATCAGGACGCGGAAGCATGGTGGATTCAGCGGCCCAAAGACACGGACCACCCGGTGAGTTCTGACGATCTGCTGCTCTCGCTGCCGCTGACCGAGGACACGATCGGCAACCTCCAACTGACCGACTCGACCAGGTGGGCCGATGGTCATCCCGCAGGTCGACGCGGCATCCGTTTTGACCGCAAGAGCCAGTTCCAGACAAAGCTCGACAAACTGCGCACTGACGAGCCGCTAACCATCAGCTTCTGGCTCCGCACACCAGACAAACTTCTGTCGACGACCATCTTCAACCATACCGTTCAAACGGAAGACAAGAAGACCGCCGGCTGGAAAATCACCGGCAATACGCAGGGTGGTCTGACGTTCGAGCTGAACGACGGCAAGGGCAACAAAATCCACGGCCGGTTGCCGGGCGAAGAGGCACTGATTCCGCGAGCGTGGCAGCACGTTTGCGTGAGGTACTCGGGAGGCCAGTCGAATTCGTCCGTCACGATTTTCGTCAACGGTCGGCAAGGCGTTCTGCGGAACTCGACAGAGTTCCTGGCCGAGGTGGCTGAACTTCCCGAGGCACCACTCAAGATTGCAAGCAGCATTCCCACGGGCGGTCTCAGCGACATCCGCATCTTTCGTCGCTGGGTGACCGACAATGAAGTCCAGTTACTGACGAAAGAATTCGAGCTGCAGCCGCTACTGGCTTCGGCATCGAAATGGAGTCAACTGAAGCCGGAGCAGCAGCGACTCGCAGCCGACTTCCGGGCGGCGAACGTCGACAAACGCGGCCAGGCCGAACGTCGCGAATTAGCCAATCTTCAAAAACGCCACGATTACATTTACTCGCGATCAACGACAACGCTCGTCATGCAGGAGCGGACCACCCGACCGCGAGCCTGGGTGCTGCAGCGCGGCGAGTACGATCAGCGTCTGGAAGAAGTTGGTGCAGGAGTGCCGAATGTGCTGCCACCGTTGCCTGCGGGCAGCAGTGCAGACCGGCTCGCGCTGGCCAGATGGCTGGTCGACCCCGCGCATCCACTGACGGCGCGGGTCATGGTCAACCGAATCTGGCAGTCGCTCTTTGGCGTGGGCCTCGTGAAGACGTCGGAAGATTTCGGTGTCATGGGCGAGCGGCCGAGTCATCCCGAACTGCTGGACTGGCTCGCGGTTGAATTTGTGGAATCTGGCTGGAACATCGATCACATCCTGAAGTTGATCGTGACTTCCGAGACGTATCAACAAAGCGGAGCCGCGACAGAACAAAAGCTGGAAGCCGATCGCGACAATCGTTACCTGGCGCGCGGCCCGCGAGTCCGTCTTGATGCCGAGGTGCTGCGGGACCAGGCGCTCGCCGTCAGCGGCATGCTGGTTCGCCGGATGGGCGGCCCGACGGTTAAACCGTATCAGCCGGCTGGTCTCTGGAAAGTGGTCGCGATCACGGGGAGCAACACGCGCATCTTCGAGAAAGACTCTGGCGAAGCCCTTTATCGACGCAGCCTTTACACATTTTGGAAACGCACGGCACCACCTCCGACGATGGCCGCCTTTAACGCGCCCACTCGCGAACAATGTACGGTCCGACGCGAAAGAACCAACACGCCGATTCAGGCCCTCGTCCTGATGAACAGTCCTCAGTTCATTGAAGCGGCGCGGCATCTGGCAGAGTCGGCGATTCGCGAAACGGATGATCGAAAGAAACGCGCCGAGTGGATGTTCCAGCGAACGTTGAGCCGACCGGCGACTCCGGCTGACGTTGACGACATGCTGGCTGTCGCCGAGGCAATGCATGGCCTGTTCAAGAAGGATCCAAAGTTGGCTGGGGAGCTGATCCGCACGGGGGACAGTCAACCGGACGAAAGCCTTCCTGAAGTAGACGTCGCCGCATGGACGATGGTCGCCAACACTTTGATGAATCGAGACGACTTCATTTCGAAATAAGGAAATTCTCGAGTAGCTACACTCGCCAGAGCGTGGATTGTCCGCCGTCTGGCGACGGCAGCTACCTGGGACTCGCGACCAGACACAACACGAAACAGGTAGAACATGGATAACAATCCAATCGATGAGCGGGTCACGCTCGAAACCCGTCGCCAGTTATTCGGTCGCACCGCAACCGGGTTGGGCGCGGCGGCATTGACCTCACTTCTCAGCCAGACGGCATCGGCGGACAACAGCAGCCTCACTGCTGGTCCTGTCGGTGGCGGAGCTCTCGGACAGGGACATTTCCCGGCGAAGGCGAAGCGAGTGATCTGGCTTTTCATGGCCGGTGCGCCGTCGCACCTGGACACGCTGGATCATAAACCGCAGCTCGACAAGTGGTTCGACACCGACCTGCCGGAGTCAGTCCGCAAGGGGCAACGACTCACCACGATGACCGCGTCGCAGTCGCGGTTTCCGATCGCTCCGACAATGTTCCGTTTTGACCGAAACAGCGAGTGCGGCAAACCGGTCAGTGAGTTGCTTCCGAAAACCGGTTCAATGGCGGACGACCTCGCGTTCATTCACACGGTTCATACGGAAGCGATTAACCACGATCCGGCGATCACGTTCATGCAGACCGGCAATCAGATTCCTGGTAAGCCGACGCTGGGTTCGTGGGTCAGCTACGGACTGGGCACGCTCAATCGCAACATGCCTGAGTTCATCGTGCTGAACTGTGAACCGCGCGGGCAGGCCCTTTACTCGCGACTGTGGGGCAGCGGCTTTCTGCCCTCGAAGCACGCCGGAGTCGCGTTTCGGGCAACCGGGGATCCCGTCCTCTATCTATCGAACCCTAACGGCGTCAGCAGTACGGCCCGACGGATAATGCTTGATCGTCTGCAGGCGATGAATCGACGAATCCACAAAGACCTCGGCGATCCGGAGACTCAAACACGAATCACGCAATACGAGATGGCATTTCGGATGCAGTCATCCGTTCCGGATCTGATCGACATCTCCGGCGAACCCAAACACATCTTCGAAATGTACGGCGAGGATGTTCAGAAGCCGGGCACCTTCGGTCACAACTGCCTGCTCGCCCGGCGGATGGTCGAACGCGACGTCCGCTTTGTGCAGATTTTTCACCGCGGCTGGGACCACCACAGCAGCCTCCCGACGAATCTTCGTCGACAAACCAAGGAAGTCGATCAGCCGGCCTGGGCGCTGATCCAGGACCTGAAGCGGCGCGGACTTCTGGACGACACGCTCGTCATCTGGGGCGGAGAATTCGGCCGAACGGTTTACAGCCAGGGAACTCTGACGCGGACAAACTACGGTCGCGACCATCATCCAAAATGCTATTCAATCTGGATGGCCGGCGGCGGGATCAAAGGCGGCGTGTCACACGGCGAGACCGACGACTTTGGATACAACATCGTCAAGGACGGCGTCCACATTCGAGACCTCAACGCCACCATTCTGAATCGCCTCGGAATCGACTCGCAGCGTTACACCGTCAAACACCGAGGCCTCGACGAACGTCTCACCGGCGTCCAGGAAGAAGCCAGGCCGATTCAGGAACTCTTCAGTTAGCTTAGTACTCGTCCCACCAATTAAGGATCGGATACAGGGTGGCGGTGTGTCGTTGCCGACGCTGCCAGCGTCGGTCCGAAGCTGGCAGCTTCGGCAACGGAGAATTGCGACAGCCTCGCTTCAAGAAGCGGCCGTCGCTTCAGGCAGCTCGAACACGTGCAGCGGTGATGAGTTGCCGACGTACTTCCCGTCTTTATCGCGAACGGCTCCGTTGCCCTGACTGTTTCGGTTGGTGGCCGCGACGACGACAGTCTTCTCATCGGGATGCAGCGCCAGCGTGTGGCAGTTCGACATCTTTGTGTGAGTGAAGAACGCTTTGTCTTCGTCAGGGCGAACGAGCAGAAACTGCCCGGCACCTGGATTTCCGCTGGTGACGGCTGCGAAGTACCCATCGGAATGCCAGACGAGGTCGAAAATGTGGCCGTCTTTGGCGATGCCGAAGGTTTGTGTCTTTCTCGTTTCGAGGCTCTTCCAATCGACTTGATAGAGAACAGGAATCCCCTGGTGATTGGTGTTTGAACTCGGCTGACCGCCGGCACACCAGAGCGTCTCTCCGGCATCGTCGAACTGCAGCACGTAGATCCCGGGCACGTCCTGGATCCGATTGTAGTAATGCATCTTGTCGAACGCGGTCTCGCGGACGAGCTCGCCGGAATCGATGTTCCAGTGCCGGACATTTCCCATCAGGCCGGCACTGACGACTGACTTCCCATCAGGATGAATCGCGACGCGGCAAAGAATGTGTTCCTGCTGAGGAAACTCCTTAACCAGTGATCCATCTTTCGCAGACCAGACTCGGATGAATCGATCTCGCCCAACGGTTGCGATCAACGTTTCGTCGCGACTGACCACAAGATCACGAATCCACCCATCATGCGCGTCTTCGATTTTCCAGACAGGCGAGGCGTCTTCGTCGCGGTAGGGCCACGCACAGATCGTGCCCCATGAATCGGCGGAATACAGCGTTTCTCCATGCGGTGCGAATCCGATCGCCTGAACCCAGCCACGATGACCAACAATCGGAGCCAGCAATTGCGGCTCGTCGGTCGTCATGTCCCATCGGCGGATCGATGAGTCGTATCCGCCGCCGAATAAAAACTGCCCGCACGGACTGAAGCGAATTTGACAGACCTGCCCGTCGGTTTCGATCTTCTTCATTTCCTGCGGTTCAATCGGTTCGCTTTTCTGTTGAGTGACTTCGCTCATGACAGAAGCTCCTTGACCGGGTGCATATCATCGTGGGCGATCGGCAAGGGCTGAGTTCCGTTCATGAATTCGGCATGTTTCGAATTGATGCCCAGGGCGTGATACCAGGTGTGGAACATCGAGCCGATGTCGTAGGGCTCCGTTTTGACGTCGGTCCCGTCGGCAAGAGTTTCGCCAACGACGATGCCTTTGTTAATTCCCGTTCCGGCCATGGAAAGTGACCACGCATTGGGCCAGTGATCCCGGCCGACAGAACCGTTGATCCGAGGCGTGCGGCCGAACTCGGCCATCATCACAACCAGCACGTTGTCCATCATGCCGCGGTCGATCAGGTCTTCAATCAACGATGCATAAACCTGGTCGACTTTCGGCACGCGACTGGAATGTGCGTTGAAGTTGTCGCCGTGCGTGTCCCAGCCGTACGACGTCACCTGGACAAACCGCACTCCCGCTTCGAGAAGATTCCTCGCCAGCAGCGTGTGTCGACCAAAATCGTGCGTGCCGTAGCGTTCTCGGTCCTTCGCGGGAAGAGTCGACTCGTCGAACAACTTCTGATTCTGCATCAACTTCTCAGCAACGTCGTAGACATAGCTGTTTGCTTCGTTGTTTCCCTGGCGACGGTGAAGTGCGTATCGCTTGTTGAAGAGTTGCTGCAGTTCGCGCCGCTCGGTCGCGGTCCGTTCAGAAATGGAATCCGGCCGGACGAGATTCGTCGGAGGCTTGCCGTCTCCCAGTGCGAGAGCCCCATATTGTGCTCCCAGAAATCCTGAATACTTCGAGATGAATCCACCGTTGCCCGGCTTGACCCACAGGTAAGGAGGCAGCCCGCTCGACATCGGCCCCATCAGCCTGGCGACGGCCGATCCCCAGAACGGATAAACAACTCCGCGGTTTTTGGGATGCCCGCGGAGAATCTTGGGGACGCCGGACGAGTGGTTCGGATCCTCGGTTTTCATCGTGCGAACCGTTGCCAGGTGATGCATCAACTTTGCAGTTTTCGGCATCAGCTCGCTGATCTGCACGCCAGGAATCGACGTCGCAATCGACCGGTAAGGTCCACCGAACCTGGTATCCGGTTTTGGATCCCAGCTTTCGAGCTGACTCATGCCTCCGTCCAGCCAGAGCAGCAGAACCTGCTTCTCGTTCTTCTGGAGTTGCTCGCCGACCGCTGGCTGGACAATTCCACCCAGCGCGCCGAGGCCAAGTCCGGCAGCCGTTCCGCCGATGCTCCCCAGCACTCTCCGGCGAGAGATACCGTGCTCGGTCGAATTACAGAATTGAGGTTTCATGGTCGCCTCTTTCGCACGGCCGGTATGTAGCTACCGTCGCCAGACGGTGGAACGCGCACCATCCACCCTCTGGCGAGCGTAGCTACAACTAACGGTCCTTACTCACGTGTCACACAACAACATCTCAGTGATTCACGACGAATTCCGTCGACGTGAGAATGGCCCACGCCAGGTTGGTCATCACATCGTTACGTCGTTCATTATTTTTCTTCAGCAGCGCAAGTAACTCGCTTCGCTCTTCGTCGGTCGGCTTTCGAGTCAGCATCGACAGGAACAGTCGGTCGAGTGCCGCATTGTCGGTCGGTTCCTTCGCGAGTTCGTCGATCAGAGTGCCCGTGCCTGACGCAAGGCATTTCTGAACGCGTTCTTCGTGCATGAGATAAAGGGCTCCTTTAACCGATGGAGCGAATTCTGTTTCCGGCTCCTTCGGAGAGTTGCCGAAGTTCGCGACGAAATCTTTGAGCGTCGACTTCAGCTCGTCCGACTTCGCGACGAGTTCTTCGAGTGTCGCCTCGTCGATCGCTTTCAAGTCGTCGTCCGACTTCTTTGCCGCGCCGGCCCCGTTACGGAGCGATCGGCGGACGGCCTCAAAACGACCGGTCGCGATTCCGACGCTCCAGTAAAGCTGCTCGGCCGAGACTCGCTTTTCGATCGCAACGGCGTAACTTTCCCGAGGCGGCACGACGTCGCTCGCAAGCACGCTGCTTCGCTGGTAAGTCTTCGTTCGGGCGAGTTCGCCGAGGAACCACCGAATGTCGAACTCGTGCGCGGCGAACTCAGAAGCCAGCAGTGTGAGCAACTCGGGATGCGTCGGTGGATTGTCCGCGTGCTGCAGGTCGAGCGGTTCGACAAGGCCGCGACCCATCATCACGAACCACAATCGGTTCACGATGTTCCGTGTGAATACGTCGTTCTCCCTGGCGGCGAGCCCTGTTGAAAGCTCGCTCAATGGACTGAACTTCGGCACGCCCAGCGTTCGTTTCTTTCGATCAGGAGGAACCAGAAACTCCTCGCCCTTTTCGAAGGTGGGAATCTCAACCTCACCGCGTCCGGGAATGAACGGCCCTGTCTGAAGCGCGACCTGTTCGAAGACGGATTTGAATTCCTTCTTCGCCTGCATCAACTTTTCTTCCAACGCGGGAAACTTGACGTCGCGGCGAGCCTGCACATTTTCGAAAATCATGTGCAGACCCTGGAAGTCCTGCTGGCTGTAATGTGGAATCGTCAGATGATCGTGGCACTGAGCACATTGCAGATCGACTCCGGCCAGCAGCCGCCCCACGTCACGCGTTAGGCCCGGAACATCGACCGGAGCCATCGCCCCCTCTTTCACCAGTCGTTGCGTCACAAAGAATGCCGCTCCGCGCAGTTCTTCATCGTCGGCATCCGGATTAAGAATCGCACGAGCCATCACGTGCCAGGGTTTGTTCTGCTCGAAGGCAGCCCGCAGAAACGTTGCCCACTCTTCGTTGTCACCGCGACGCTCCATCAGCATGACGTGAAACAATTCCTGCATCCGCCGCGGATAGTCCGGGCCAGCCAACAATGTTTCGATCAGTTTGTCGCGACGGTCGGTCGACTGGTCGTTGAGAAACGATGTGGCCTCGTCCACTGTCGGAATCCGTCCTGCCAGATCCAGATAGACTCGCCGGAGAAACTCGGCGTCATCAGCAGGAGCAGAAATCTTCGTATCACCAACCTTTGCCTCGATCAGCCGGTCGATCTGAACTGGCAATGAATCCGCAGCGCTCACTGCCAAAACCAATTGAGTCACGGCCAGACAGGCTGTTATGAGAATGCGACACATCATGAGCAGACTCGGGACCACGACAATCGAGGAAGGTCGAAAGAATCGTCGTGAGGATTTTTGGGCGGAGGGAAATTGCGGGCAGGAACTCGATCGTAAGCGACGTCAATATTTTCTGTTTTGCGACTCTTGTGCCTTCTTGCGGCCAATCAAGATGTCATTGGAGACTTGGCCACAAGAAGGCACAAAAGACGCAAAAACGATTTGGGATCAGTTTCGCAAAGACTGCAACGCAACCAGAAGACGTGGCGAAGTTGCAACTAAGCGAGCTGTCCCGAAATAAGTTCCTTGTTTGACCCGAAGCCGCAGGCGATGGTGTTTCAGACGCCGGCACGCATTCAAAACACCATCGCCTGCGGCTTCGGGTCAAAC